>ERZ827488.92-NODE-92-length-131059-cov-6.228863_pt1 | contig 131059 bp, 174 predicted proteins | sample MGYA00519771_ERZ827488 | MGnify/ENA primary metagenome ERZ827488 (study PRJEB31778, sample SAMEA3449323) | human gut metagenome | biome: human gut; feature: human-associated habitat; material: faeces | place: United Kingdom | collected 2010/2012 ... | reverse complement strand
CTTAGCTTCTGCCATAGCCGCCCTTCCTTATGATGTATACAACAGCGAGGAAGCAAGAGAAATCGTGGCTGCCGAACCGAAGTCTTTTCTTCAGATCGACCGAGCCGAGACGCTTCTTCCAAAAGGCACAAATCCATACAGCGAAGCAGTATATAAAACAGCATCTGAAACACTGAACCGTATGATCGATGAAGGTTCTTTTCTTCAGGACAAAGAACCTTGTTACTACTTATACGCGCTTACAATGAACGGAAGAACACAGACAGGGCTTGTAGGCTGCGCTTCGATCGACGATTATTGCAACAATGTGATCTTAAAACACGAAAATACACTGGAAGCAAAAGAGCAGGACAGAATCCGTCACATCGACGCATGCAGCGCCCAGACCGGACCGATCTTTCTCGCTTACCGCGCCGACAAAAAACTAGGAGAGATCATCAAAAACGTCCGATTGACACCTGAAGTCTACGACTTCACCTCTGACGACGGGATAAGACACGAGGTGTGGCGTATAGATAAAATGTCAACGATTGTTGACATTTCTAAGATTTTTGAGGCGATTCCACATCTGTACATTGCAGACGGACATCACCGCGCAGCTTCTGCTGTCAAAGTCGGACTGAAACGCAGAGCAGAAGATCTCCATTTTTCAGGAACAGAAGAATACAATTATTTTCTTTCTGTCCTCTTCCCCGCGGACGAACTGGCGATCTACGACTACAATCGAGTTGTTACGGATATGAACGGGTATACATTTGAACAATTTCTTGATACAATAAAGAGCAGGTTCGATGTGGCTTTGGCCGGCGTAGAAGCAGTCCGCCCGCAGAAAAAAGGCGAATTCGGAATGTATGCCGACGGAAACTGGTATCGTGTAAACGCAAAAGCAGACCTTTTCTCCGGCGATCCGGTAAAAGATCTGGATGTTTCCGTTTTACAGGATCACATCCTTTCCCCGGTTCTGGGCATCAGCGATCCCAGAACAGATTCCCGCATCCGTTTTATCGGCGGAATCCGGGGACTTGACGCGCTGAAAGACGCCGCAGATCAGACAGGCGGGATCGCATTTGCAATGTATCCCACTTCTATGACTGAATTGATGGGCGTTGCGGACGCCGGGCTTCTCATGCCTCCGAAATCAACATGGTTTGAACCAAAACTGCGAAGCGGCCTTTTCATTCACCGCTTTTAAAATACAGTAATAAAATAACTACAAGGAGATGTTATTCATGGAAAGAAATGAACTCTGTTGGTGCGGCAGCGGCAAAAAATACAAAAAATGCCATATGCCGATCGAAGAAAAAATTCTTCTGCATTCAGAACGCGGCGAGATTGTTCCGACACGGGCAATCCTCAAAACGGCTGAACAGATCGAAAAGATCAAAGAAAGCGCCAGATTAAATACCGCTGTACTCGATGAAGTCGCAAAGCACATCCGCATCGGAATGAGCACTGCCGAGATCGACGACATCGTATATACGTTCACGAAAGAACACGGGGGAATCCCCGCGCCGCTTAATTATCAGGGATTTCCGAAAAGTGTCTGCACTTCGCTCAACAACGAAATATGCCACGGTATCCCGGATAAAAATATCATTCTTCAGGACGGCGATATAATCAACGTTGACGTCTCTACAATCTTAAACGGCTACTTTTCCGACGCCTCCCGTATGTTTAAGCTCGGAACGGTTTCCGAAAGAGCCGAAAAAATCGTCCGCGTAACAGAGGAATGCGTCAACCTCGGACTTGCGGCCGCAAAACCGTGGGGACATCTCGGTGATATCGCGCATGCGATCAACACTCATGCCCGGGAAAACGGCTATTCTGTCGTAGAAGAGATCGGCGGACACGGAATCGGACTTGAATTCCACGAAGATCCGTTTGTCAGCTATGTCACTCCAAAAGGAAGTGAAATGCTTCTCGTTCCCGGTATGATCTTCACGATCGAACCGATGATCAATGAAGGCAGTCCCGACTTCTTCGTTGATGAGGATAACGGTTGGACTGTATACACGATCGACGACGGACTGTCATCCCAGATCGAATACATGGTACTTGTCACAAATGACGGCGTAGAAGTTTTGACGAAATAGTAAATACCGCAGAACAGTAGTCTTCTTTTCTTCTGTTCTGCGGTTCTTTTATTTTCTCGCCGCAAACATCCTGCCTGCGAAAACAAGCAGCAAGATCCCTGCGATAATCATAACAACATACTCTTTCACCCATTGCGGCATTCCCTGATTCTTTTCATCATCGAACGCCTCACCCCCATTTTCTTCCGCCACTTCATACGGAATCCGTTCTCCGCGTACTAAAAGCCTGTGTGTATTCACTCCGTAAGGCGTACAAGTCAGAAGCGTCACATAATCTTTATCGTGATATGTCTGCAGTTGTTCCAATTCTTCCGGCTTAATAACTCTCACCTGATCTACCTTGTAGGCGAGCGTTTTATCAAGGATATGGAGAAAAAAACGATCTCCCTTTTCCAATTCATCTAACCTTTTATCGTGTTCATCCAGTCGCTTAGTATTAGATTTAGACCTATCAGCAATTTCTTGTATTTTTTCTATGTATTTATCTTCCATTCTGCTCCTCCCCTCTTTCATACATACGAAAAAAGACAACTATTTTTTGTTGCCTTATTCTCTATATACATTATATCATCAATTTAATGTGAATTTTGTGAATTATTATTTAAAAACAAATCATTGAATACTTTGTCTAAATTTTTTAGACTTTTATAACAATCATATTTTTGAATATTACCTTTCCAAGATTTATATTGTTCCTCAATATCATGAAAATCAATCAACCCTTTATCTAATAGATTTTTAAAACTTTTTAGTTTTCTTCTTTCTCTGATAAAATTCTTTTTCACAGGTATTCTTACTAAATGCCCAGTATCTGTTAATCTATATTTTATTTTTAAAAAGGTAAAACCCTTATCTAACCTAAATAATTGTGTTTTCTTATGATTTATAAAAATTCCTTGTTTTTTACAGATTTTATCAATATCATCCAATAAAGATTTTAATTCTTCTTTACTATTTCCAATTATATAGGTATCATCCATATATCTTCCATAGAATTTAATACCCTTAACAATTTTACAATAATTATCCATCTTACTTGGATAATAAATTCCTGATATTTGAGATATTTGACTTCCTATACCTAATGATTTATGCATCATTTTTTCACCTGTTTTTTCAGTTTCTGCCTTAGCATAAGCAAGTGAGTCAAATAATTCATTTTCCGTAATATTATAATTGGATATATCAACAGAGAAACTATCAACTAAATGATTTATTAAATTAATAATATCTTTATCATCAATAATCTCTCTGTACATATCCATTAAAGGTTTATGAAGTATATTATCATAAAACTTACTAAAATCAATAACGAGTGCATATCCTTTATTCCCATATTTCCTATAATATTTATGCAAATGATTTTCTATTCTTCTTCTAGCAAAATCAATTCCTTTTTTCTTCACACTTGCACCATTATCATGTATTAAATATGGTTCAACTATGGGATTAACTAAATCGCACAAAGCCCTTTGTACAACTCTATCATAGAAACTTATGGAGCGAACATATCTATCTTTTCCTCTTTCTTTAAGATAAAAGCAATAAAAATCTTGTTGTCTATATGTTTTTTCTCTTAATTCTAACTGTGTGTGTCTAATATTTTTCAAAAAATTGGCTTCATATTGTTGAACACTATTTTTCCAACTACAACCTTTTTTGGCTTCGTAAAAACTATTCATTAAAACATTGGCATTACTTATCTTATTTATCATATTTTGTTCCTAACTCTAATTGACTTATCAAAGAGTATCAAAATATCCATTTGCCTTTCGGACAGGATAAAGTTTCCTTTTAATTATCGCAACGGTACTTAACCTAATCATTGTGCGAGTTAAAATCAGGGGCGAACACCACCAGTAGCAGAAGCATTGTTGTTGTTGCTATTACCATTGTTGTTGACATTAGCGAAACAGGAAGCCCAGTAAATACAAACTTTACCCTTTTTCTTTATCTAATTCTTTAAATATTTTATTATCTGATTTTCGCCAACCTTTTAATAACACAATTTCCTTTTCAATGATATCAACATACACCATGTATTTTTCCACATTCGGATGGCATACACAAATTATATATTGCATCTCTTGAAGAAGATTTTCGCAATTACAAATTGCTTGTGTTTGATAGTTTCTTCGCATATAGTATTCTTCTTTATTGGTTATATGAATTGTATTTGCTGAACAAATATTTTTCATTAATTCCCTCAATAAATCCATGAAGTAATCTCTTTCTTTATCTATTAGCCAACTTGGAAAATTGTCAATGAAACTATTTTTTATATCGTATGCTGACAATATTTCTTCAATTTCAGAAACATCAGCATCAGTCATATCATATACATCTTTTGCAAAATCTAAATTTCTTCTTCTCGATTTTATTCCAAAATCTTTTAAAAGAAATTCGGTTATCATAAGCCTTAATTTTATAGCATTATGATAAAATTCCATTTTTGATATGTTTCTTTTTCTTTTCAATACACTCATTATCAATTCCTCCCTCGACATCTTTAACCCACCCCACAAGGGGGTGTGATTAAAGATTAGTCGATATAAAAGCAGGGGCGAACACCACCAGTAGCAGAAGCAAGGTTGGAGTTGCTATAACCACCGTCGTTGACATGAGCGAAACAGGAAGCATTTGTAATATTTCTTAACCAATACCAATAAGACCTATTTGTAATAAATTCAGGTGCTAATCTAAATAATGGTAATTGACAATTATCACTACCAGTTTCATATCCACTAGATGACCAAACAATTGAACCAAAGACTTGAACTTCATTCATTAAATCAACTTTTCTACTATACCATGCCCAGTCATTAGAACAGCCACTATTTATTCCATATCTATTATATCCTGTTGCATTGATACCTTTTGTAAGTAAATTTCTAATTTCTATTACATGACTACCAAATACAGGAGTTATATAAGTATCTAATATGCTAGGTAATGTATTTGTATACATCGAACTAGCAACATAACCACCAACAGTTGTATTACTAGAATTCATCTGTGCAGTTGTCAAGTGCTTATCAGGAACAATTATTGCATGATGCTTCGTTAATTCGGTGTCCCCCTTATGTAAGTATACATCAAAACCTGCAATTCGCCAAGTGATATTGTTTTTTACGATATAATCACCTACAAATAAATCTTCAAAACTACCATTTGAAATTCTAGTAAATAATGAACCATCAGTTAAATAACTCGTTACATTTTTACCTCTAAAAATAGAATTATGATAACCAGCAACAGATTTATTGGTTAAATCCTCAAATTTACCACCTGTGGCGATTGTTTTAATATTATCTAATATATTCTTATATGCAGTAGTAAATGAAGCAGTAATGCCATCTAAAATAGATTTATTGCTATGTGAGTGTCTATTAGTAGTATTGCTATCTAAATTACTTTTATCGGCAGTTGTAAAACTCGCAGTTGTACCATCTAAAACAGACTTATTTGTATGTGTATGCCTGTTAGAAGTATTACTATTAACCTTATTTTTATAATCATCAGTAAAATCGTTCGTACTTAATCCCTTGCCACTTACTTTTTCCTGATAAACACCATTTTTTACATTAAAAGTAAGTTTTCCATTAACGGTGTTTAACTCTAATGTTGTACCATCGGCATAATATTCATTAACCAGTTCTGCAACAGGTATTTTTATTGTGTCATTATTCGCTAATACCAATACTAAATTTTCGGTGCTACTATCATAATGACCACTTTTTATTAACAATTCTAGTGGTAAATCGATTTTTACAGTAGAATTGTCTTTTTTTGTAAAGGTCAATACACCATTTGTAGCATTATACGACACATCTTTAAATACACCATTCATTGTTGCAAGTGTAGTTTCAATTTCTTCTTTTAAAGATATAACCTCTGTTATTAAACTATCTAATATTTGATAATTTTCTTCTTGAACAACTTCATCATCCATATCTAATTGACCATCTACAACCGATATATTTCCTTTTGCAGTATTTGTCAATCTACTATCACTACCATATAATGCAACACTAAATAAATACTTACCTACTTCATTAAAAGCCATATTTTTTTCAAATGTTACTTTATTATTTTTTATCTCACTTACAAAATGTAAGCCACTAGGCTTCACCATATAAAACATTGCTTTTGAAAAATCTGTTTTACTTAATTGAAAATTAAATTCAATTGAATTATAATCACCTTTTACAATTTTTATTTCATCAGATGTTATACTATCACTTTTTTCAAAATTAACTAAAATATCAAATTTTTTATTTTTCATATCTCATTCCTCCTTTATGCAGTTCTTTTCCAATAATAAATTGTTACATTATTTAATGATTGAGTTGATAACAACTCCCAAGTACCTGTTACAGAACTTGATGGATTATTGCTATTAGTAGTAATTATAATAGAATTTATAGGATGCAGATTATTAAAATCATACCCATTTACTTCAAGCGAATTTTCTTTTGTAGGAAAGCAATTAATACCTACTGAAATCAAATCAACATCTATCATCATAATTGGCATACCTTTTGCAACTTGAAAATTGTAAGTCTTAGTTCCAAATTTATCTTTAATTTCTACTTGAAAATCCCATACAAATAATTTATCAATAATGACCTCCTTTGTTTCATTATTAGAAATAGGTTTATAATTCGAATAATTGCTTTCTGTTGTTTTTTTATATCTATATCTTAAAGATTGAATACTATTTTTTGAATTAACTGATGATATTGAAACTTGAACAGTCAATTTTGTTTCATCTTCATAATTATTTATTCTTTTTGCTGATATTGATGCAGTTGGAAGTTGCCAATCTAATATCGTTATTGATAAAGATGCAGTTGTACTATTTCCTCGACTATCAATTGCTTTTACACTTACTGATGAACTTGAACCTAAGTTTACTGTGCCAAAATCAACAGTACCTGCTGATGTTAATGTTTTTGTAACACCATTAAATGTCAGTTCATACTTTGACATTGATGCAGATTTTTTTGCAGTTGCATTGCTAATACTTACTTTTAAATTAGATAAATTTCTAACAATATGTTTATTATTACCTGTTATAGCAGTAATACTACTGTTAGTATCTTGATATGATATGGATGATGAACTAAATGTTGGATTAGCATTAACAATTTTCATAGTTTTATCTTGCCAACTCCAAAAACTTTCGGTTGTTCCTGATATACAAGTACCAATTACTTGTCTAACAGTCATTGAATTACCTGTACATTTGCTTCTTAATAAATTTCTTTCAGCATCCGTTAGTGAAAATGTATAACTTCCTGTATTTGGAATATTATCTCTTGATATGCTAGTACCACCAAATTCTAACCTCGCATTTATTCTAAAACCACCAGCATTATTAAATGTTATGGTTGGATTTTGTTCATCTGTAAAATCTGATGCACCTGTAACATTTGCCTGTCTTGGAATTGTTGGTAAATCCCAACTACCACTTCCAGTTTGCCATGTTCCATAATTATAAATAGTAGCACCACCATCAGCACTAAAAGATTTAGTACCATCGTTATTATGATAAATTCTTGTAGTTCCACTTGCTACAACAGTACCACTAGACAATTGAATTTTACTCGAACCTTGTGTCCATACTCTACCACCATTTATATTTAAATAACCATTTAAAGTATAATACCAAGTTGAACCACTTCCTGAACCGACAAAATTCCAACCAATATCAGTATAATTTCCACTAATACTTTGACTATTAACCCACCAAGAAAAATATAGCCCTCTTACACCACCATATTTTCCTGTTTCAAATGAACCACTTGTTGCCATTTAATTCACCTCCTATACAACAGGTATAAACCCTATACCATTGTTGGTATCCGTTTTTATTGGTAAAATTCGCATTTTAGATGCAATCGTAATTTCTTCTTCTACAACTGATTTTTTTTGATGGAATTCATCTTTATCAGCCCAAAATGTTTTTGTATTATTTGAATTATAACCAGCAAAACCAACTTCTGGATTTATTCTTATATAGGATTTATCATCGTTAAAAAAGGTTAATCCTGTCTTATCAAACTTAGAGATTAACCTATTGGCTTCATCATATAATTCCATAACACCTGCTTCATTCAAATTTGAACCAAGTTTTAATGTTCCACCTTTAATCATATCAGCAATTAAGTTTATTACATTTATATTTTGCATATTTAATGTACCATCAATAGTCCATGCAGATTTAAATACACCATTAATACCATTCTGACTAAAACCTATTCCTGCACTATTTATTCTAATAACATTTTTTGCAGTTTCCTTTGGCAATCTATCTACAATCATCATTTGGTTTCCATCATCATTAACTACATAAGATGAATTCATGGCATCATTTATTTTATTTGTTGCATCTTCTAATTTTGATTGTAATTTATTATAATTACTTGTATTTTCTTTACTTACTGTTTCAGTTATTTGTGATGAAACATCGCTAATTAAATCATTTAATTTATTTTTAAAATTACCAAACTCTATTTTGGTATATTCTTTTGATATACAATCATATTCAATAGCGATAACATTTGTTATTAAATCAATTTTACATTTAGGATGTTTTACATGAATAGTATCACCTATATCAGATACATTTTGAATATTAGCACTTAAAGTATAATTCACTTGTGGAACTTTATAAGTGTTTAAATATTCCTTTGCTTGGGCTTCTAAATCGTTTAGTAAAGCAGTTTTATAAGCATCTTCATCTAATACACCATCAGTCTTATAATCATCCTCTGAAATATCATCTTGACTAAAACTCACAACTTTTGTATAAGGTATATCATATAAACCAGTTTCTTCTATCCATGTAGTTGGTAATAATAAACCATCTTTACCAACAGGTAATAATTTAGTTACTACATTATCCCAATTTTCAGTTGCTTTTATGCTTTTAATATTTTTGGCATACGATAAGACAACACCTCTATCTTCGCCAATATTTTCTCTTATTTCAACATTATAATTATCTCTTATTAGATGCCCTCCCCATCGTTCAATAACGACTGAAATTGCTTCTTCTAATGTATGTCTTACACATCTATATGAATTAATTGTTGATATATCAGAAATGAAAGTAAAAGGTGTTTCAATATCACAAGCATTATTCAAATGGTCTAATGCATCATTACAATTTTTATCAACAACATAACTATCTACAATCACATATCTTTTTGTATCAAAATATAAATGATAACCCTTGCTGATTATTTTATCTTTATCAATTTCAGGGTTAGTTAATCTAAAACATTGTTTTCCCCAAGGTGTGTCAGTCCTTACTATCATTCCCTCTGCATAATATTCTAAATTTTCAATTGTATCTTTAATATCAATATAAAATTCACCATTATCTTCTTTATAAACTTTTGCTTTTAACGGATGCATAACTTTCAATCCATTATTAGCAAAATGCTTTTCTGTTGATGGATATACACTAATCATTATAACCACCTACTTCTAGGATTAACTTCTATTTTTGTCAAATTACCAACCCAACTAATAATATTTATACCTGAATTTAATTTTGGAAAGTCGCCTGTCATTTGTCTATTTTTTAAAATTAGTCCATAATAGGCTTCTTCCTGTTCAGAGTCAATAGTTATATAATCATCAACCATATCTACTGAAAAAATTTGGTTTCCATTTACTAATAATTGAATTGTACCTGTTCCATACAATGTGATTATTGGTTTAGATTGTTCATATCCTCTATTTGATACTTTTAATGAGGTTTCATTAGTAATATTTAAAACAAATGGTGCTTCATTTAATAAATATTTAAATGGTTGAACATAAAATTTTACACTTGCCTTTTTAAAATTGATTAATCTATTATAATCAATACTATCAATTATTTGTGCATTATAGTATTTATCAGGTTCATTTGATAATATCAACTTACCACTTCCGTTAAAATAATTGATAATTTCATCTATATCATAATTTTTAGTTAAACCAATTGAAATTGTTTTTGTATAACTTTTATATCCTAAATATTCAACAACATCACCATCTTTTCCATCAATTTCAGTTGTTGTTGTTCTCATTTTAGGCTTAGAAATGGGTGATAACTCACTTATCAATAATCCTTTTACATCATCACTATGTCTATTTTTCCAAATTATATAACTCATGAATAAATCACCCTTTCTACCTTATCAACTACTAATTCACCAAATTTATCACCATCTACTTTGAATGACATACCATCCAATGCATCCTGTAATGCATTTACTAAAGAAGAATAGTTATCACTAATTCCATAATTACCTGTTGTATTATTATTTAAATTTAAATTTGGTGAAACATCTAAATCAGTAGGTAAAGATTTTTGAATGGTATCATTTACATTGCCCATTTCATCTTCAAAACCTACACCTATACCTTTGGCTAAATTAACACCAATTTCATCTCTAAATACAGTAGATGGACTATGAATTCCAAAAATACCTTTAATCCCATTAACAATACTTTTTCCAAAGCCTTTAATCTTACCTAAAACCCAATCTTTGGCATTGTTTATACCATTCCATAAACCTTTTACTAAATTTTTTCCAACATCTAACATTCCTGATATTCCATTGGTAATACCATCTTTTACTTTTCCAAGTAATTCCTTACCTATATTCCACATTTTTGAATAATAACTTGCTATGCCTGATACTAAGGAACTAATTATTTGTGGAATTTTAGAAACTAATTGTGGTATTGCTTTAACGATACCCCATGCTAATTTAACAGTAAGTTCAATACCTGCTTCAATTATTTTTGGCAAATTATTAGTAATTGCTTGAACTAATTTATCTATTATTTCAGGAATTCTATCAATTAATTTTGGCAATGCATCAATTAATCCATCTGCTAATCCAATTAATAATTGAATACCTGCATCTATGATTAAATCAATATTGTCTAATAATGTATCTACCATAGTAACAACTGCATCAACCATTTGTGGAATTAAGGTAGGTAATGATTGTGCTATTCCTTGTACTAAGGATACTATTATTTGAATTCCCATTTGTAAAATTTGTGGCAACATCGCAACAATTCCATTTATAATCATACCCATTGCACCATTTATACTTGGTATAATATCAGGTAATTGATTAGCCATACCAGTAATTAAATTTTGAATAAGTTGCATTCCCATTGGAACTACATTTTGAAGCAATAATGCTAATCCATCAGTAATTAAAAGACCTATTCCCTCGACTGCTATTTCTATTCTAGGTAATAAATTATCACCAGCAGTTACTACACTATCAACAAAATTATTAACCAAAGTTCCCCAATCTGCATTGTCATCGGCAACCCCTGTTAATAAATTGCTCCATGCAGATTTCATTGAAGCAACTGACCCTTGTATTGTTGTACTTGCTTCTTTGGCAGTCGTACCTGTGATACCCAATTCACCTTGAATTACATGAATTGCATTATAAACATCACTTAAATTGGAAATATCGTACTTAACACCACTAATTTTTTGTGCATCTTTTAATAATCTTTCCATCTCAGACTTAGTACCACCATAACCTAATTTAAGATTATCTAACATGGTATAATTTTGCTTAGCAAATCCTTGATATGCACTTTGTATCATAGACATATCTGTACCCATTTTATTTGCATTGTCAGACATATCCGTAATTGCCATATCAGCAACTTCTGCACTTTTAGCAGTATCATTATTTAAACTCTGTAATAGACTTGCAGAAAATGATGTTACTGTTTCCATATAATCATTTGCAGATAAACCAGCAGTTTTATAAGCATTATTAGCATAGCCCTCAACAATACCTGCACTATCTTTAAATAATGTTTCAACACCACCTATTAACTGCTCATAATTAGCATAACTATCAATAGCAGATTTCCCAATATCTAATAAAGCAGAACCAACTGTTTTCATTGCTCCTGCTAAACCTTTAATACCTGCTATAATACCCTCACTTATTAAGTTACCTTTTATCAAATCCCCTAATGTTAGAGTATTATTACCTGCTTTTTCTTCTTCCGTTGCAAAATCCTTAACAGACTTTGCATTATCTTTAAAATTATCTTTTGTTTTTGATAATATATTATTATTATCTTGAATTTCTTTTGATAAATCACTACATTGAGTTTTTGCATCATTCAATTTAACTTTATAATCATTTATTTTCCTACTATTGCTATCATAAGCACTTTCAGATTTAGATAATTCTTTTGATAAATCTGCAACAATTTTTTCTTGTTTGGATATTTCTTCACTTGTTGCAGTTGTGCTATTTTTCATTTTATCTAATGTAGTTTTTTCTATATCTAATGAACTTCTTAATTTATCAATTTGATTTTTGTTTTTTGATTGTTGTTCAGTAAAATCTTTAATGGCATCAGAACAAGTTTTAACAACATTTTGTTCTTCTTGAAGTTTCTTATTAAGTGCATCATTTTTGCTTCGTAAATCGCCTATTTTATTACCATTATTAGTAAATTCTGTTGAAACAAGTTTTAATTCACTACTAACTGCTTTTAAATTGCTATTAATATTCTTTAATGCACTTGCATATTCACTTTCACCAGTTAATTTTACTGTTCCACCAAATGAACCTGCCATAGTTTTACCTCCCTCCTATAACCATTCATCTTCTTCTGCTTGGGCTTTTTCCATTTCTCTATAAGTTGAATTTTTTTCTAAATCAAAATAAAATTTGTATTTTTCCCACAACATATTGAATTTTCTTAATGTCATTCTAAATACTTCCTTTTCACTAAAACCCAACTTATTAACACCAATAAATGAAAACCACGAGAAATCTATTTTTTCGTTTTCATCTTCCTCGTGGATTACTCGTTTTTTGGTTTATCATCCTTAGTTGAGTTAATAACTGTTGAATTTAATTTTTGAGTGGCTTCTTTTAATCCCATTTCTGTAATTAATCTACCAACTTGCTTTTCAGTTAAATATGGCTTTTTATTATCTGTTAAGGTTTCATTTTCAATATCAATCGCTTCATTTAACATTGCTTTAATTCCAAATATTAAAGCCTTTATATCAACTTCGCCCTTTTCACCTTTTCCATCAGTTAATTCACCCCATCTTGCAAATGTTTCATATTCAATTTGAATTTCTTGCATAACATTTAGGTTAAAAACTGCTTTATATTCTTTACCATTTACAGAAAAAACTGCTTCTTTTTCTTTCATAATCTCACCCTTTCTAAATATAAATAAAATAAAAAAGGGTAAAGACCAGATTAATTTCTAGTTCTTTACCCTTTCTTCTATCAGATTTTTTCACTGTTTCTTCGAAAAGATTTATAAGTTTTCTTTATTAAAATTTTTGACTATTTTTTTGTTAATAAACTATCTAAGTATTCACTCGCTTCTTCATAAGTAGCAAATGTTTTAGCCCTAGACCACTCACCATTGGCTTTTTTCATTACAGTTCCCTCTATTGAAATTGTAGTGAATTCAATTGACTCACCTTTTGTTTTTTCATCAGGCATAGTATCTTTGAATTTAACCTTTGATAAGAATTCTACTTTATACTTATAGACACCATTAACAATTTTAGTTAAAATTCTACCAAATGCAACATAAGGTGCTACATCTGTATCTTTTCTAATTACTTCACCAAATGTAGTGCTTTTTTCATAATAAGTTGTACCTGTCGTAAAAGTAGAACCTGTAAACTTAGTATATTCACTACCTGATTTAGTATAATATGTTTTGCTTGATGTTGGTGTTTTATCAGTAGTAGCAACATATTCTTCACTAATAGTGTGTCCTAATAATGGTGCTAATACTTTATCATCATCATCATCAATAGAAATTGTTACACTTCCTTTATTGAATGTATAATCACTTTCTGCTAGTGCATCATCGCCATATAATTCTGCACTATTTAATTCCAATGAAACCTTACAATCTATTGCTTTACCAAGCGATTTAGGTGCAATAACATTTTCGTTTTCATCTAATTCAGAATATCTAAAATTCTTTAAACCTATTCTTGCCATATCATATCCTCCTTAATTTTTCAAATGTTACAACAAAATGGTGATATTTGGTATCTGTTTCATACAAATCACCCTCATCACCTAACCAGTCGTAATTATGACTTTTTAATATTTTCTTTAATTCCTTAACTATATTTAAATAATTCCCTTTTGTATATATATTAAATTCTAATTCATTTTTACTATAAACAACTTCATCATCCTCACTATAACAAGGAGTATCACCATCATTGTAATAAACTATATAATCAATACTATTGCCTGTATATTCCATAAAACTTATTGGAATATCCTTTTTGTCAACAGTTATTTTTCCTTGAAAAATTTCTTCTATTTCTTCATTCATAATTTATCACCCCTTTGGTAAATATTTATCTTGAACCCTAGTCATTTCTCTTTCAATATCACTTTTTACAAAAGATTTTTTGAAAAAAGGTTTCCTTTTTTCGCCTCTTGAATTTCCGTGTTCTCTTGAATTGGCAATTAAAGGTGCAGGTTTAGACTTATCACCTCGTAAATATCCATAAATACCTATTTTAGTATTTACACCACCATCAGATGGTGTCTTATAAGTCTTTGTAATTTTTAAACACTTTTCTAAATCAGCAGAGTGTTTAAATGATTTTCTCATATTTACAACTGCCTTTTTATATACAGTTTCTGCTCCTGCCTTAGTCATTTCACCAATCATTTCTTGACAACTAGACTCCAACTTTTCAAAAGATTGAATTATATCAATTGGTAATTCTGCTTTAAACTTTGCCATTATTTATTAACCAATTTTGCTTGAATTTCTAATTCAATATGTTTTTCATCAATATCATTTAAATATTCAATTGTATAAGTTTTTGAATTATATTTAATAATCATATCTCTACTAATATTAACCTGTGGATATCTTATAGTAAAATTTGTATATGCTTTTTCAAAATCACTATCATTTTGAATAAGGGTATAACCCCTAGTTGTTTTTATAGATGCATAAGTTTTTAATACAATATATTCTTCATCTTTTTTAAAGCCACCTTTATCTTTTACAGGTTTAATTCCAAGTATTTCTATTTTTTTATTATACTTACCTGCATTTATCATAAAAGGTTATTATCATGTTGCCCTAAAATAGATGAAACAACTTTATTTACATTGTTTTTATCAACATATAAAGTTCTATTATCATACATATCTTGGCATAATACAAAAACAACTATAACTAAATCACTATATTTATCCATATCATCAATACCAGTATTATTTTTTATATAGTTTATTGAACTATTTAAAATTGTTTTTAGGAATTTTTTATCATCCTCTGATAAGTCATCACTTATCCTAAGATAACTTTTTAAATCTTCAACAGTAATTTCACTAACCTTAGTAATCATATTGTTTCCTCCTTTTGGAAGTTTAGCCCGAACAACAAATTAATTACTTATTGTTAGATGCTTTATTGGTATCTTTATTATCATCTTCATTTTCACTATGGTTTTCAGTAGCACCATCTGTACCATTTTCCTTGTTTTCAGTATCATCAGTTGAAGCATCAGCAGAAGCACTTTCTAGTTCTTGAACTTTTAAAAGCAATTCTGCTTTTTCTTCTTCTAATTTTGTATTTTCATCAGTAAGTTTAGAAATTGTTGATTTTAATTCAACAATTTCTTTATCCTTATCTGCATTTTTTTTATCTTGCTTACTATATTCAGCGATAAAACCAGCCTTGATTAAAGACTTAGCAAAATCTTTGTCTTTAATTTCAATTAGTTTACCCTTTGTACCTGAATATTCCTTACCAGCAAAACTTTTTAAAACAATATACATTATTTTTCTGATGGATTAGATGGTGTTGTTGCTGATTTTATATCTAATGCTGATAATTTTTGAAGATGTTCAACTTTTGCATCTGCTTCTAACCATGCAACGATACCAGTAGCATGTTGAGTAGCATATTTTTCTTTAAGAATTTGTAATTCTAAGTCTTTTGATTTCTTTAAAGCAATACCACTAAAATTACCAAAAATTATAGGTCTTTTTCCTGCTTCAATCCCTGCCATATTATCAGAAACATAAACAGGGTATCCTAAGACTTTACCATCAAATTCACCAGTTGGGTCTGCAACAAAGATAGGATTATCATTTGCATCTTTAATTAATTCAATAGCAGTTTCAGTATCTTGGTTCATTACCCAAATAGAACCTTTTCTAAATGATTGAATAACTTTATTTTTTAATTTTACTAAATCATCATAAGTGATAACTGCTGTTGCAACTTCATGAATTCTAGTAATATCTTTACATCCAGTTATTTTATCAGAACCATTTAAAATTTGTCCTTCTAAGAAGATTTTTACATATTCAGCAATAATATTTATTACCATATTAACTAAATCAATATCAGTATTATTAATTAATGAATTACCTAATTTTGCTAATGCACCAATTAAATAATCATCTAAATCAACAGAAGTTATTGCTCCTGCTTTTTCAACTAAATCAGTAAAATCTTCTGCATAAGATACTGTAATATCATTACCTTTGCTATCTTTACCATAAACAGGAATTGATAATTTACCCTTTGTATTGTATGGTGTACATTTTTCTAGGATTGGACTCATATTATAAGCAGTCATGATAATTTTATTTGCAATTGTAGTAGGAATTACTGCTCCTGCTTTACCTTTACCAAAATCACCATCTGCTCTTTGTTCTACGAATTCACCTCTAATATATTTGGCAAAATCTTCAATATCTCTTTGTTCAATTTCCATTGCTCTTTCTTCTTCTGACATCTTTTTTTCCTCCTTTTCATCATTTTTACTTGCACCATCTTCTTCTGTTAGTTGGCGACTTTTATTTATCTTAGCAACTGTATCATTAATTGCTTGGATATCTTTTTCAAGTTGATTGAACAATTCATCTTCTTCTGGTGTCATTGCTCTTTCTTCACCTTTTACTTTTTCGACTAAATCAGTCATTTCTTTTTGCTTGTCTGCTTTCATTTCAGCATACTTTTTTAACTCATTGTTTTTCATTCTGTTTCCTCCTTAATTTTTTTTATTCTATTCTCGTATTCAGAGAAATCTATTTTTTCAACTTCCTGTTTAGGTTGTTGTTCGGGTTTTTCTTCATACCTTACTTCTTTATATCCACCTCTCACAACTTTAACTTGCTTAGATGTATCTATACTTACAACACCATCGGTTATTGTATAAGGCATCTTATACAATGTACTATCTTCTTTTATACTTCCATAAACAAAATAGTCATCATAATCTTCTAACCAACCATTGCTGAATGTTTGCCTATAAGCACCATTTAACAATTCTCTTTTTTGTGATGCAGTCATGCTACTAAAATTTTCATTTTTGACACTATCTTCTGATTGTGTATTTTCATCACTTTCAGTTTCTTCATATCTAAATTCAATTTCTTTTACTTCACCATCACGCATTTCAATACTTGTACCAATATAAGCAGGTATCTTTCTATCATCAATAATAGATACTTCAAATAAATCAATATCTCGTACTGTTCTTTCACTAATACCATTGTCATTTATTTCTTCATCTTCTTTATTACAAATAAAGCCAAATGACCAACCTCGCAATTTATTTTGTTTTGCTTTCTCTATGACAGTAGCATCACTAACTTCAACTATTGCTCTTAAACCAATATTATCTTCATATAGTTTTGCACTTCCATCTTTGGTATTAGCAAGTTCCATATCGTAATTATGATTTAGTAAAACTTTAATAGCATCATTCTTTTCAATGGCTCTTTGAAATACAGATGGCATTATTCTTTCAATAAACTTTTTACCATTTTTATTAGTAAGAGGTTTTGAAAATCTTTCAACTGCATTTACATAACCATCAATAATTACTTTGTCATCTCTAACCTGTATTTTCATTATTTTCACCTCCATTCTCACTATTCTTACTCATATCCATTAATGCACCTGTATTTGGTGTATAATACTTCTTTTCAGTAGTATCATATAGAACATTTGCAAGACTTAATTTAATTACATCTAATCCATCAATAGCATCATAATCTTCTTCTGCACGAATTTCATTTGTGCCAAGCCATCCTGTATCAGATGCGATTTTATAAGCCTCATATCTTTCTTTTAATGAACCACGAGTGATTTTCTTTGTATCAAATGCAAAATAAAAAACTCCTTTTTCGCTCTCAAGCAAGAAGTTTTTATTTAAAGCACTTTCTATTGCACTTATAATTGGCATTACTGCATCTTTAACAGTTTCATCATAGTTTGAAGAAATATGAAATACATCATTTATATCTTCTTTTAATGTTTTCTTTCTTTCATTAATTTGTAATTCAACAGAAGAATTTGCACCCTCTTTAAATTCAATACCATCATTAAGAACAATAACATTTTCTTCGTTGTTACCATAATAATTTTTCCATGCTTGTTTTAACTTTTCCATTTCATCTTTTCCAAGTTTTTTAGTAGCAGTCAAAAATCCTTTTTTTCCACCACCTTTTTTAACAAGACCAAGTTCATAAAGAATTGTTGTAAATGATGTTTCTAATGATTTAGATATTTCATCAACAATGCTTTTTCCTGTTGCACCATCTGTTGTATTTCTTAATATAGTTAAAAAATTAAAAGTTTCATAAGGCTTTCCATTTACTTCATATTTGACATCTTTGAATATAGGGTCATAATTTTTCATGATGGATATTTGAGTAGGCTCTACATATCTTATTGATTTAAATTCATTTTTTGATTTTTCAAGATAAATGTAAGCACCTTTTTCAATAAGATAATCTCTTGCCATTGCTTTTTTTAATTGGAATGGGTCGAGTGTATCACCAGTATCTTGATTTAGCAATTTTGTTCTACCATCTTTTAAAACTTCTACAACTTTTCTTTTACCATCAGTTATTTCCTCTCTGTATAGTCTAATAGGTAACATTGCAACCATATTTGATATTCTATCGACTGCACTTGAAACTGCTGGAATTGACATTGCCTTATTTTTATTTATGGTTTCACCTTTTAACAATGCTTGTAATAAAATATCACCAGTTGATTGGCTTTCTATTGGTGTATCAACTGCTTCTTCTTTGGATGCTGATACTTCATCTCTTTTTGAAATCCAATTAAATAATCTCATTTTTTTCACCACCTTTCAGCAACAAAAAAAACAAACATTCCTGTTTGTTCTCGTATCTCTACATATACATTATATCATTAATAGAGTGTGAAAAATGTGAAAGTTATCCAACCTGAACAAAAAAGTTTCCATTTTCCAAGTATATTTCCTGTTGTAATAGATAAATGGCATTTAATAAAGAAAATATCAAATCGACTTTACCATTAGATTTCTTTTTATGAATATATCTATTCATATTAGTATCATACACACATTTAGCATTTTGAAAATTTATTTCAAGTAATTTATTAGTTTCATATTTAAACTCTCTATTCATTATTTTTTCGTAAAGTAATTTTGTTGGTGGATGCAATGTATCTGAATGTTGTCTTACTTGAACAGTTGTATATTTTGTATCCCATTTTTGAGCAGAGGACAATGCATTATATCTATCATAACCTATTCCCATAACTACAACATCATATTTTTCTTCAATTGAAAAAACAAAATCTTCAATGACTTTATAATCAACAGTTTTATCACCACAAGCAATACATTTCATCGCATTTATAAATTCATTATAATTTATTTTTTCTATTTGATTTTTTTCTTCTATTCTACCCTCAGGGATAAAACCAATTGCTTCTGCTAAAATAGTACCATCATCATCAGCAACCATACCAACACCACAGTTATCATTAGACATTGCTAAATCGACACCAATAAAAACTTCTCTACCAGTCCAATCAATTTTATCAACTCTACATTTTTGAACTTCACTAACATCAATAAAACTTTCAGTACCTGCACCTTGATAAATAATGTTGCAATGTTTCGTTAAAAAGTTTTCTCTCTTACTTTCAGTTTCTATTGCTTTCTTTCTTTTATCAAGTAAATCAAGATAAACTGCTTCTATTTCACAGGCTAATGGATTAGATTGCAAGATAATATCATCATCAGTAGTCCAATTCTTAGTTTCGTTCGGTTCAAACAATAAGCCAAAGATATGTTCATCCTCTATAATCCCATCTAATACTTTTTTAAAATAATTGACTTCATCTTCCATCGGATTATCAAATGTCGGATACTTTGTTGATATTAAAAAACCTAATTTATTGACAACAAGTAATTGACCTGACCTCATGGCTTCAATAGGATAAGAATTAACCAAAGCACCTACTTCATCTGCAACGAATACTGTTGGCTCTCTACCATCCATCCTGTTTTTAGAAGTGTTTAATGGTGTATATACTGTTTCAGTAGGTTTGTGTGTTATATTATCCCTTAATATTTTAAATTCACCATCTTCAAATACATCAATATTTGCTTTAATCAAAGGTTCAAGTGCCTGTTTAATTTCTTTTGCTAATGTTCCATCAGGTGCAACAGAAAAGAACCTTGAAAATTTAGGTTCTAAATAAAATAACAATAATATTAAAAATGCAACTATAAATGTTTTACCATTTTTACGGCATATTTCAAGCAGTACCGTTTCATATCTTCTTTTTTTCTTATTATTTCTATATACAGTACAAAGACTTGCTACAATTAACAACCATTGATAGCCTGACAATGCATCATATATTTTGCATCCAGTCTTAATACCTTTTGCCATTACTAAAATTTTACATATTTTATCTATCTTAGCAATTCTTTTTTCATTTATGATATATTTACTATCATTACCATCGGCAATATCAAGAAATATTTGACATTGTTTTTTTACATATTTAGGCGATATAAACTTTCTTTCACCATTTCTTTCATAATATAACTTTGGAGGTTGTACCTCATCATTAACTATTTGTTTTGCATAAATATAACTAGGATGTATTTGAATATTATTCATCATCATTATCTTCTTCGTTTAAAATATCCATCAAAGTTTTTTTCTTTGGTGGTGGTGCTGATATAGAAAGTTTTGCTCTCGCTTGTGGTGAAAGTGATAATTCATTACAACACCTAAAAAAATCTTTTGAATACATATCCCTAGCAGATTTTAAATTGATAATAAGTTTAACATCCAATTTATCCTGTTCTTTTCCATTTTCATCAGTAACCTTACTAGCATTATTTATTTCCTTTTCAATACTCTCTAATCTTTCAATAGTAATAGCAGTTTGATTTAATAAGTAAACATCTAAATTACTTAAAATATCTTTGTTAAGGTTTTTAAGTATGTCTTTAAATATTGCCTTTTGTCTTTTATTCAAATATTTAAATGGTTTTATCTTATCATTATCACCTCGTAATTTTTTTTCAGTTTCTTCTCTTTGCTTTCTTTCTTCTTTACTCATTTTTTGAGAATTTGTATCAATTGCTTTTGCTGGTCTTGACATATTATCACCTCCATTTCATCTTTTCCAAGATTTACTGATTTTCATTTTGGGCATTTTTTGTATTCAAAGGTGGGCAGTAGGTTTCGAATTAAATTAAAAAAATCAATTTTAAAAGGTAGGGGGGTACTTTCGGTTGGTTACTTCTTTTTTTATTGCTTCTAAATCACAATTTTCATCGATTAATTTAGTCAAAATATTTCTTGGTATTATTCCTTTATCTGCTAATTTATGATGATAACAACATAGTGTAATTAAGTTGTCATCATCTAATCCTTTTGTACTATCTTCTTCTAGTGGAATTATATGATGAACCTCTAACTTATCAAAGTTATAAATCGTTTGTGTATCAAAGATATTTGCTAAACAAGCCCTACATAAATTCTTATCTCTTTCTCTAATATCTAAACTCTTCTGATGCCATCTATAAGTCTTACGAAATTTATCAGCAGTTGATGTACCTCTTACCTGTCTATTTACATAACATTGCTTATTAAAATCATGTATTTTCCCACATCTGCTACAACTCTTTAACATTGCATCACCTCCAACACAAAAAAAGACAACTGCATACAGTCGCCTTTACTCATAATTGTACAAATACATTATATCATTGTTTGTATGTGAAAAATGTGAAAGTTTTTAACTAAAATTAAATAGATTTAATTGTTTTTTGCTCTTTTTTTATTATTTTTTGATTATTTTTAATATTTAACTTTTTATAACATTCAGAACATAAACATTTATTATCAAAACTTTTTAAATAGTCAAATTTATTACAAATATCACATTGGTCTTTAAAACTATTTTTATTCATTATTTAACAACTTCTAGCATATATAACAATCGCTTTTTGTTTAAAATATTTATCTGCTTCTGTATGCATTGCCATTTCAAATTCATCATCATCTAAATCTAAATATTCTGCATCACCATCATGAATATCACATAAATATTCTGTCATTTCATCTTTATCTAAGAATATTCTATCTTCATATTCATAAATATAACAAATAGAACAAGATAACTTTGATAAATACAAATATCTAAACTCATCAGTTAATTCATCAGTTGCACACATACAAACAACATCTAAATTAGGATTATTTTTTATTAATTTCAAAAAATCGTGTTTAAATTCATTAGATTTCATCTGTTACCTCCTTTAATTTATCTAATATAACTTGTAATTCAATATATGTTTCAGTAAATAATCTGTCTTTATAACTACTATTTTCTAACCCCATCTCATAATTATCAGAGTTCTTTAATTTAGTTTTTATGGCATTAATTAGTTGATTTACAATTTCCTTTTGCTTTATATTTTTATTTTTTTCTTCTCTATACCACTTTTGATAATCTAAATATTCATTTTTCAATATTTTATATTTTTCATCTTCTGCAACAAACACTACCTCATCAGTAGTTTTATTTTTACAATAAATGCATCCATCATTTGAATAAAATTCTAAATATTTTGCATTTTTAATATCAACAATATCAATCATATTTCTAACTCCAATCATTATCAGCCATATTTTTTAATCTTTTTACTATATAGTCTATTTCAATCTTTTGTAAATTTATTAAATGATTTAAACTGTCGCCTTTATGCCAATCAAGGAATAGTGTATAATTTTGATATTTTTTTGGTTTCAAATATAAATAACACATACCATTTTTTTCTTCTTCAAATTTTATATCTAAATTAAATCTTAAAACAATTTCTCTTTTTAAATTTCTCTTAAATAATTCATTAAAATAATTATTTAGAATTTTTGTTATCATCTTTTACACCATCCTCTACTTCATCAGTCATCAATCTATAAACTGCAACTATTTCTGAAAAATCTATTCCTATTATTTTGTTTTCTGTAATTCCTTTTGCTTCATAACTGTTTATCATACCATTTCCAGTTAATTGGTTGGTGTTTGAAGAAAATTCTTTACATTTCATATCAATTTCTTTACCATTTCTTAAAACAAACCTAATTGTCATTTTCTTCCTCCTTTAATTTTATTTCAATACCATCAAGATTACCATGTAGTTTATTACAACAATGAGTAATAAGTTTATCGTAATTACTATCAAAATTTTTATCAAATTGTTTAGTATGAATATAATCCAATATTCTTGAAACACTTGCAATTCTATATTCTAATATTTTCACTTGAATTTCTGCATCTTTCTTTTGAACAATTGATATATATTCATCTCTTTGTTTTCTTTCTTGTTCAATATCTTCATAAATACTTAGTAATTGACCTCTGCTATATTCCATTTTTGTACCTCCAATCGTATATATAGGAATTTAACAAAATGACATAATTCTGTTAAATTCATTTTTTTATATTAAAATCTTAATTTTACCTAGATTTTATAATCATTTTCCTGCTGTCAGGAAAGTGTTATTTTTTTGTTGAATTTACAATTTTTCATTTTGTAAAATTGTATAGGTTTAAGTGAAGTGATATGCTATTGCATACCACCACTTATATATTTATTTTTTTGTTCTAATTTTACATTAGTATCAATATTTATATTCAATGTTATTTTGCTTAATTCATCAATTATAATGTTTACTGACTTTCTATCTTGTTGCTTTTCTTTTAATGGCTTGTATTTTAATTGTGCAAATGCTAAACCAACTAATTTAATATTTCTTTCTTTTAATTCAATATAATTTTGATTATTAACTTGAAAAGTACCAACTGTATATAAAAAACAATTCTTTCTTCCTTGCATAGCATTTGTTAATTCAAAATTATTATGTATTGGTCTTGATTGACCACCTAAAACATCATCATCAATATATTTCATATCAACTACCTAAATAAAAGTTCTTTCTTTTTTCATTTTTATCATCTGTATTCCAACAAATGTATAAAAGTGTTACTCTTTCGCTAGAATGATTTAACATTTCTTTCAAGCCAATAATATCACCTGTTTTTTCATAATATTGCCTAGCAAAGTATTTTCTTAACGAATGGCATCCAACAGGATATGACACTTTAACTGCATCGGCAAGTTGTTTTATTACCTGCCATGCTCTTTGTCGAGTAATTGGTTTATTTACACCTTTTCTGCTTTTAAATAAGTATTCGCCATCTATTAACTCATTTCTATTGATATAGCCTTGAATATCCTTGTATAGTGATGGATGCAGTTCAAATGACTGTTCCTTATTAGTTTTAAACTCCCTTGTATAAACACCACCATTTTTAAAATTATCAACTCTTAATTGAAGTATATCTTCTATCCTAAAAGCCAAATTCATTCCAATAACTAAAATCATATAATTTCTATCCCATAAATACCTTTGTTCTTCATTGTTATCCACTTCTGCTTGATTTCTTGTCTTTTTACATAATACAAGCATATTATTAATATCATGTGCCTCAAATGGTCTTACAGTCTTTCTACCAAAGTTTACTCTAAATGTTCTACTCATAAGCAGTCCTCATTTAATCAATCTTATAGCAGATATTTTGCCATTTTTTGTAAGCATCAAGATATAGTTCTTTTTTATCACCATTATATGTAAATTCATAATACATTCCATCTGATAATGTTGTACTTAATAATGCCTTATTATTTTGTAATGTTTTACAACTCCAAACTACAAATACACAATCTTTTGTAATGTTTATTAAATCATCACTTTTATCCAAATTAGAATTCACATATTCAACTAATTTTGATACACATAAATCAATAAATTCATTATTCTTCATCAACATTCACCTCTTTTACTATAAAATCATCACCATATACACTATTTATTTCATCACATAATCTTTGTGCTTCTATTGAAGTATTAAAATATAACAATTCTAATTTTTCATTAATATCCTTACCTTTAAATATATATGGTTCTATTGGATAGCAACTTCTATATATACGATGCTTTCCTATATCGGTAGCATAATATAATGCTCTTTCACCACTCATGCCTAAACTTTCACCTTTTATATTAAATTGTTCTTTACTTGGTGCTAAACAAATGTATTTAACCATTTTGTTCAACCTCCCCAGTTTCAAAGTTTATTTTCATTTGGTTTTCATCAACATTTTCTTTTGGAATATATTTTAATAATTGCAAAGGTGTTTCTAATGGAATATCATGGGTTGACATATAGTCCTTTATTTGCATTGCCAATTCTTTTTCAGTATTTTTTAGTTTAAATAATTTTTTTACTGCTTTTTCTATATATGTTGGAACATTTACATATTCCATTTCTTTATCTTCTATCATTTTTCATACCTCCAATATTTTTTACAACTTTCATCTTGAAAAAACTCATTTAATGGTAAATTACTGCATCTATAATCATTAGCAAAGTCTATTGCTTCATAAATTATTAAACAAGTAATCGCAAAAAACAATAATATTCCTATTGCTATACCAATGTTTTTAATCTTATTCTTCTTTTCCATGCTTAGGTTCATATTCAATCCTTTCTAGTTGTCTATCAACTTTATTTTTCATAATTGCTTTTATATCTTCTGTTGGAATATCATAATATAACTGAAATTGCTTTAACATAACCATAACATCTGCAATTTCTTCTTTGATATGTTCTTTTGAATAATCAGCAGTTTTTATATTTAGTAATGGTGCTACTGCATTAGTTATTCCTATAGCAATACTTTCTATTACTCCTGTATTTCTTCTTTTTATAATTGCCTCATTTAATTCAAATACTTCACTTTGAAAATATTTCAATTGTTTATCCATGCCATAATGATTTATAATCTTTCTTAATTTTTCATTCATTTATTTTTCCTCCTTTTTTCATTTCTAGCATTAAATCTATTTTGAATTTATCTTTTGCATTTCTATAATATATTGATTTATATACTTCTAAATCAAATCTATATCCATCTATAAAGAAATCAGATGGTACTAAATCAATAAATTTTATACCTTTGTTTTTTACTCGATATATTAATTTTATTTGACCATAAACAAACTTAAATTCCTTAGATGTCGGCAGATTTATTGAATACTCACCATTTTCAACATTCAAGTAAGTATCTTTAAATCTGAATATGACAAATTTATATGCTTGTGGGCAATATTTTTTTAAAGCCCTCAATTTTTTAGTGAATTCATTATCACTATTATTAGAAAGTGAATTATTAAAATTATCTTGATATACTTTCGACATTATCAACCTCATTGCTTAAACCTTTTGATAATATTCTTTTTAAAATATCTTTATCATCTTTGGAACATAGTGTTTTTTTATCTAAGTGTTCATAAGCATCTTTAATAATATTAAATAAACGATTTACCTCTCTATCAAAATCACATATTATTTTTTCATATTGCTTATTTTCAATTTCTACTTTTTCTAATCTTGCTAATTTCTGAACAGTTTCAATACTCAAAATCTCACTTTCCATAGGTATCACCCTTTAACAATGCTTTTAGAGTTTTGACTTTACTTCTCAAATTTTTATTTTCTTTTTTTACTCTATCTAATTCTTGGGGTTCTCTTAATTTATCCATGAATATTTTATATAATTCATCTTTTATTGTTTGTTCTAAAACAGAGTTTTCTAATTCAAGAGTATTTATCTTTTTAATTAGTTGAAATTTGTCTAATCTAAACAAATCAATTGCTCTTTTTATTTTTATCATCTGATGCAGACCTCCCTTTTAAATATTTTTTTAATTTGTAGTATGGGGTTGACCTATCTGCAATAATATCTTTGCTTACTTCTTTCCATGTTTTACCCTCTAAAAATCTTTTTCTAATAATAATACGAATTTCACCATCTTCAACAGTATTTAGAAATTCTTCTATTTTAGTTGCCTCATCAAGCAACTTATCTTTTTTATTTTCTAATGTTGTTTTTAATTTTGCTAATTTTATTCCTATTCTTTCAGTAGGATTGCTATTATTACCACTTGACACCATCGGCATACCTGTAATTTTAGAAGAACCAATTATTGTAGTTTCAATTTCTTCAATGTTTTCTTTTATTTGTTGAATTTCAATTTTAACATTATGATATTGTGATAATTCTTTAATTGTCATAAGGTAAAGCCTCCTTTTTATTACTTTTTAATTTTATTTGTTCCAACTCATTAATTCTTTTTAAAAAATCGCTTGGATAATCTTCTTGCAATGAATACCATTCTGCCATACTTTCTAAATATTTTTTATCTTCTACATCTGCATCAGTATTATTTATCAATTCAACAAAATACGAACAGGCTTCTTTTCTGTATGTGTTTAAAATTGTCGGTATAGATGGCATATATTCTTCTTTCTTTATTATTTTTTTTAAAGTCATCATTAAAGCATTTGGATTTAGATTGCCAAGATATTCTTGATACATAGTAACCATTCCAACAAAATCTTCTTTTGATAATTTATTGAAATAATAAGGATATGCTATTTTTAATTTAGCAATGACACAACTAATTAACTTTGATTGTTCCATCATAAACTCCTTTTAATAAATCCCATTGTTCATCATTATTGTTCTTTGAAACTTTTGTATCTTTGTATTCATCTAACCAACATTGATTGTTAAAATAAGTATCACCATGCTTAATGTACTGCGAAGATATTTTATTTTTTTTAATGTATTCAATATAATTATTTATCCCATCATAGACTTGTTCGTATGTTGTTCCTTTTTTTCTTGATAATATATATTTAGTAAGTGCCTTTGCTTTACCTTTTTTATTTGGATATATTTCCCATAATTTTTCGAATTCCATATTAAATTTATTTTGATTTTCGTTTATAGGAACAATTGCTTTTGCATCATTAGATGCAGTAGATATATTATCCTTATCTATACTATCCTTATCTATACTTATCTTACCTATACTATCCTGTGGCAACCTTTTGGCAACCAAATGGCAACCATCATCACACAAAGTGTAAGAACCATTATCTTTAATACCTAAGCATTTTAATTCTTCTTGAAAATTCGTAGGTGTATATCTATCTTTTCTTAGAGTATTATGCATCCTCCAATGTTTTATAACAATAACTCCACTATCAAATCTAATGATAAAATTTTTAAGCATTAATACTTTTAAATCATCAATTGTGGAATGTGATTTAAACATTGCATTTTGAATTTGATTATTAAAGCCATCATCATCTGCACCTTGATTAAGGTGAAAATATAATGCTTGTGCTGAACTTGATAATTCTATAAATGCATCACTATCGGTGATTTTCTTTGTAAACATTCTTCTTTCTGCCATAGTATCACCTCATTTTCTAAACTCTTGCCACATCTTTTTTCCCAAGATTGCTATAATAAATACCCCCAACATAATTAAAATAATTGTTCCAAATAATTCTAATAATTTAAAAATCATAAATTTTCACCATCCTCATCTTTTAAATCTTTTGTAAGGCGATAGATGGCATAATTTGTTGAATGACCATACCTATTTTTGCCTTGAACCATTTCAGTTTCTATTCCAAAACCTCTTTCTCGTAAAATAAATATTATTCCTGATAATCTAGTTGCACCAAATTTTTCAATTGCTTCATAAGAAGTTATATATCCTTGCTTTCTAAGTAAACCTATTACCTCTGATATTTGACTTTTACTTTTTGCAGACATAGTATTTATCCCCCTCTTTTGTATATTTGGCAGTTATACCATATCCTTGTGAAGCACATTCTTTTGAAACTCTTTCAATATGTTCTTCCATTTCTTTATCAAAATAATTTCCAATTGCTATAAATAATAGAATTACAACACCTATTCCTAAACCAACTAAAAATTGTTTTACCCATGGTTTTAATCTTCTTCTAGTCATGTTGTACCTCCTTAATTCCTAAATATTGATAAAACATATCAGGATAAATAATGTAATTCCATCTTTCTTTTACCTTTACTGCAGAACCAAATGGTAACCTCCCTGTTTGTAATCCCACTCTTATAAATTGTGGTGATTTATGCATCAATTCTGATGCTTGTTTAATTGTTATCTTTTTCATAAAAAATCCTTTCTTATAATTTGTTTTTTGTTTTTAGTTTGTCTGACTAAATATTAGTTAAGTTTTCCTTAACTTTTTGCGTAAAAAAATATATTCTTACATTTTCAATAGGTTCATTAAATAAGTGCATAGTCATTGCCATTTCTGGTTGTGTAAATGGTCTTTTGTTTTTAAATCTCAAATTCAATGTTTGTTCAGTTATACCAATATACTTTGCATATTCACTTTGTGTTAAACCTAACTCCCTTATTTTTCCTTTAATTTTGGAATAATCAAAGTTCATACTATCCTCCTTTCGGGTTAATATTTTCTTAACCTAAATAAAGTATAGTATATTTTTTCTTAACTGTCAATAATTTTAGTTAAGTTTTTTTTAATTTTTTTATTTTTTATTTAAAGTTTTGTTGCTTTTTTCTTAACTATTGTTTATAATAATATTAGAGGAGGTTGATATCAATGTTAGAGGATACCTTTGCCAACAGATTAAAAAAGGCACTCGATTACAATAATATGCGACCCATCGACTTAGCAAATAAGACTAAAATATCAAAAGCACAAATTTGCAATTATTTAAAGGGTACATATAAAGCAAAACAAGATAAACTTTATATCATTGCAAAAGCACTTGATGTCAGTGAAGCATGGTTAATGGGATACGATGTAGATATGGATAGAGAATGGTTTCCTGATAATAAAGAAGATTTAACAAATATAACAATTGATAATGCACGATACATCGAAACAACAACCAAAACTGTAAAGATACCAATACTTGGTAAAGTTCCTGCTGGTGTTCCTATTGAAGCAATAGAAGATATAATTGGATACGAAGAAATTCCTGCATCAATGTTAAGAGATGGCAACAATTACTTTTCATTAAAAATTGATGGTGATAGTATGTATCCTGATTATAAAACAGGTGATATTATTATAATAAGACAGCAAAGTGATTGTAATTCAGGTGATGATTGTGTTGTTATGGTTAATGGCGATGATGCTACTTTTAAAAGAGTTGTAAAGCAAGAAAAAAGCATAATTTTAAAACCGTTAAACAATGAATATGAGCCTTACTACTTTGATGAATATGAAATTATGACCAAACCAGTCAAAATTATTGGTGTAGCAGTTGAAGTAAGAAGAAAGTTGAGATAAATTTATGGGTACAAGAATTAGAACTGTTAATAAAATTGGAAAAGGAAAATATTTTACTACAAGTTGGAAAGTAAGCGATTATTTAATTTGTAACATTTTATATTTTGTATTTTTTTATTCATATTATTTAATTTTTAAATATTTATTCTACATACCTATTAAATGGTGTATTACAAAAATTATTGAAATTGTTAAATCAAAACAGGCATAAAAAAAGACCTACTGCTTGAACAGTAAGTCAAAATGAAAAATCACATTTAGTCAGACAAACTAAAAACAAAATATAAGATATAATGTTATGGATTTTTCTATTTCATTATATCAAAAATACTAGAAAAATACAAGAAAAGGAGGCATTTTTGATAAATGAAATTACCTAACGGATATGGTTCTATTCAAAAATTGTCAGGGAATAGAAGAAAACCATATATTGTAAGAAAAACAGTAGGATATGATGAAAATGGTGTTCAAATCAGAAAGATTGTCGGATACTTTGAAACAAGAACAAAAGCATTACAAGAATTAGCACTATTTAATGAAAATCCTTATGACATAGATGTAAGAAAAATAACAGTTTCAGAACTTCATACTAAGTGGCAAGATGAAAAATATCCAAAAATTGCCTACAAGACTACAAAAGTATATGATATGTGCTGGAATTATTGTAAAGATATACAAGATTTACCTTTTGTTGATGTTAAAATAAATCACCTACAAGCAATTGTTGATGGTATGGGTGAAAAATGGTCAGCAAAAAAGGCATTTAAAATATTATGGCATCAAATGTATGATTATGCTATTAAAAATGATATGAATGTAAGAAAATATTCTGAATACATTGATATAGGCAAAAAAACGACCAAATTAGAGCGAATTCCATTCGAGCAGTGGGAAATAGACAAGTTTTGGGAAAATGTCGCTAGAATGGACTTTATTGACTGCATATTGATACTTATTTATACAGGAATGAGGGTTGGCGAACTTTTGGATATAAAGATAGAAAATGTTCACCTAGAAGAAAAATATATGCGAGGTGGTTCTAAAACAGAAGCAGGTAAAGATAGAGTTATCCCTCTACATAATAGAATATTACCTCTTGTTAAAAGATGGTATGATGATGCTATCAAGGTTGGTAGTGAATACTTAATTTTCAATCATGAATATAAACAAATGCTTTATTGGAATTTCTATCATGAAAAATTTGAAAAGATTATTGAGCAATTAGAGATGGATAAAAAACATAGACCACATGATACAAGACATACTTTTGCTACAATGATGGATAGAACACCTGCTAATAAATTATGTATCAAAAGAATACTAGGTCATGCAAGTAAAGATATTACTGATAAAGTTTATACACATAAAGATATTGAAGAACTTATCGAGGCAGTTAATTACCTTGAATAAGTTCTTTTTTATATATCAAAAAATCTCGTATTTATTTTACGAGATTAAGAAGTACATTTTACTCTTTTTTGTGTTGCCTACCTGTTGCCTACTTGTTGCCTACGAACCGATTTCAACGGTGTTTAACGAATATCTTAACAAAAGAAAAACCCCATAAACATTGAGTTTATGAGGTAAAACTGTGGTACGCAATCTATCTCTTTGAGAATTGAGGAGCTCTACGAGCAGCTTTAAGTCCTGGTTTTTTACGTTCTTTAACTCTAGAATCTCTAGTAATAAATCCAGCTCTTTTTAACGTTTTTCTATAGCTATCTTCATTTTCTTCATTTCCAGCATCATATACAAGTAAAGCTCTTGTAATACCTAAACGTATAGCACCAGTTTGACCTGTAAATCCTCCACCATTAACTTTTACGTCAATATCAAATGTTTCTTCATTATTTGTAGCAACTAAAGGTTGTTTTAAATCCATTACATTAGTTTCATATGGGAAGAAATCTCTAACATCTCTTCCATTAACAGTAATTTTTCCTTTTCCTGGAACCATTTTAACTTGTGCGATAGATGATTTTCTTCTACCTGTTCCAGTATATACTTTCTTATTAGCCATTTAAAAACCTCCTAGTTTAATTTCATCTCAACTGGTTGTTGAGCCATATGTGGATGTTCAGATCCTTCATATACAAATAATTTTTTATACATTTGACGTCCAAGTCTTCCTTTTGGAAGCATTCCTTTAACAGCTCTTTCCATCATTTCTACAGGATAATTATCTCTCATAGTACGAGCAGTTCTTTCTCTTAATCCTCCAGTATATCCACTGTGATTGTAATAAATTTTATCATCTAATTTATTACCAGTTAAATTTACTTTTGAAGCATTAATAACAATAACATAATCTCCACAATCAATATGTGGTGTGAAAGTTGGTTTATTTTTTCCTCTTAAAACATGAGCAACTTTTGTAGCAACACGTCCTAAGTTTTGACCTTCAGCATCGATTACATACCAATTACGTACTATATCTTCTTTTTTTTGCATATATGTGTCTTTCATAAATATTTCCCTTTCTTTTAATATATTTTTGAAATAAGTGTTCCCAATACTTATTTCTAATGGGATATATAAAATGTACCAATTAAAATTATATTAAAAATCAACAAAATTGTCAATAAAAATATAGTTGTTTTCTATTATAATATAGTATTTTGTGATAAATATATTCCAAAAATAACATCTTCTATATCGAAGATTCATAAATAACATCTTCCAAATATAGTCCTTCTGGATTAATTGTTTTAAATGCCTCTACTCTATCTTGTTTATCCATAATATCTTGGATAATAAAAGGAGCCATTTTTCTTTCATTGATAGTAAGTAAAGTTCCAACTAAATTACGAACCATATATCTTAAAAATCCATTTCCTATAAATTCTATTTCTACTATATTATTCCTCTGAACAATGTTAATCTCATAAATTGTTCTTACATAATCTTTTTCTTCTTGAACAGCTTTTGTAAATGATTTAAAATTATGAGTACCTATTAAATAAGATGCTGTTTCTTTTAATAAATCTATATCTAAATTTTTATTATATTGATATATATAGTTTCTTTCAAAAGGATTATATTCTCCTATATTGATCTTATAAATATATTTCTTATATTTCACATCATATCTTGCGTGAAAATGATTGGACACCTGTTTTATATTTTTAATAAAAATGTCATTTGGTAACATTTTATTTAAGGAATTTTTTAATTTTCCACAGTCTATTGACTTATCACAATCAAAATGTGCTTTTTGATTATAAGCATGTACTTTTGCATCTGTTCGACCAGAAGCATTAATAATTGTTTTACAATTTAAAACTTTTGATAATACTGTTTCTATTTCTCCTTGAACTGTTCTTTTATCTAATTGTTTTTGATATCCATAAAAATCTGTTCCATCATAAGAAAAATCTATTAAATAACGCATAATTCCTCCCTAATTAACATAACGATAAATATCCTTTAATAAATCATTAATTTCGTCACGATACCCTATCTTTATATTTTTTTTAGTTAACACTTTATCTGAGAATAGCATAACTTTTGGAGGAATTAAATTATATTTTTTCAATTTTTGAGGATCCTTAAAAATTTCATACTTCGTTCCTTGCATAACAATTTTTTGATTAAATAAAACATATATATAATCAGAAACTTTATGAACAAAATCCATATCATGACTAGCAATTATGATAGTTTTTCCATATCTATTTTTTAACAATCGTATCAATTTAATAAAATTACTCTTTGATTTAGAATCTAAATTTACTGTTGGTTCATCTAAAACAAGTATTTTAGGATTTAAAATTAAAGCCTCAGCAATTGCCAGTTTACGCATTTCGCCATGGCTTAAAAAATTAGGATTTGAAGTTAATTTTTCTTCCTCTAAATCTACCATCAATAATACGTCATGAATTCTTTTATCAATATGATCATCTTTATAGCCATTCATTTGCAGTATAGATTTTAATTCTTGGTAAACAGTATCACAAAAAAATTGTTCTATCGGCACTTGTGAAATATATCCTATTTTTTTGCGTACTATTTCCAAATTTTCTGTCTTATTTGTAATTGTAACTTGATCAATTTTAATTTTACCATTTGTAGGTTTGATCAATAAACTTATGAGTTCTAGAAGAGTAGTTTTCCCACAACCATTTGGTCCAATAATTGAATTAATTGTCCCTGTTTTAACACTAAAATTAATATTAGATAAAACCTTTTTTTCTTCGTAATTAATTTTTGTGTAATTATAATTTACATTTTCAAATTTTATTTCCATAACTGATTCACCATCTTATTCATATCTAAAATTAAATGATCAACTAATCCATAATATTTCAACTTTAAAGATAAAGAAGCCATAAATGGCAATTCTAAATTACATTGTCTAAATTTTTTTTCTTCCAATAAGGCTTCTTTAATAGGAGCGAATAATAAAATATTTCGATTGTGTAATAAAATTAAATCTTTTCCATAGATACTTTCTTCAGGATTATTGCTAAAATTAATGATTGTTGTTTTTTTATCTTTATTTATTTTCTTTAAATAACGAAATATAGTATTTTTTATAGTTTCATCTAACATAGACATAGCATTATCCAATATAATAATTTTCGGTTCAGAAGCAAGAACACAAGCAAATGATAACAACTGAAGTTCACTAATACTTAAATGAGAAATTGAACATTGCATAAATGATTCTAATTTCAGTACTTTTTGTATATTTAATATTTTTATTTTAATTTCATTTTCATTCATTCCCAAATTTTTTAAATAAAAATATATACTATCATAAGGTGTATCAGCATCAAATTTATCTTCGTATGTTTCTGAAACCATTCCCACATATTTTTTTATTTTTGAAAAGCTTTCCTCTTTTAAAATAGTGTTCTCTATTTTTATCTGTCCTTCATAAGGAATCAATCCCAACATTGCTTTAGCCATAGTACTTTTTCCACATCCGTTAGCACCTAATATAGTGACAAACGAATCTTCTTTTATTTCTAAATTAATATTATCTAAAATTTTTTTATTTCCATAATAACAACTTAAATTGTTAATTTCTATTATCTTTTTCAATGAAACCACCACACATAGTAAGTATTATAATATATTTATTTTTTTTTTACAATTTTATACATGAAAAAAAGGAAATTTCATTCCTAATTAATGCTAGCACTATAGCTATAAACAGTATCTCCTGTTTTTGAATCATCTGATTTTGTCACAGTAATCGTAATTGTTGCTGAATTAATAGCAACTGAATTTCCATTTATATCTTGAATTTGACTTGGGATATATCCTTTCTTTAAATCAGAAACTGTAACTGAAGTATTATTTATCAAATTATGATCTTTTGCATATTGAATAGCCATTTTTTCTCTATAATCAGTTTGATCCGAATAAACACCATAAGTATATTTGTAATTAGATGATAAGTTTCCTGTTTCATCTTGAACATATTGACATGTCACTAAAACAAATACAGATGATTCATCAAAATACCCACCATCTTTTGGATTTTCTAGTTTTTCGTCTATATAACCATCTCTTTGTAAATCTTGAACAGTAATCAATAAAGAGTATTCATCACTCGTTTTATTCACATTGTCTACTACCCAATTTTTAGCAGCTTGCTTTATGCTATCTAATTGAGTATCATATAATCTATTTTTATAATCTTTGATGCTGACGTAAATATTAGGAGTTACGATTACTGCAATGATTGACAATATAATCAAAGTAGCAATCATTTCAACTAAAGTAAATCCGTTTTTTTTCATAACTATCCTTCTTTCTTTTTCTGAATATTGTAATTAATTCTAAGAAGTAATTTTCTTGGAAGAAGTCTTGAAAATACGATAAATTTCATTTTCCAACCTGGAATGATAATTAATTTTCTTTTAAACATTTGATTAATAGCATATTCAGCAACGTCATGACTATTCAATGATTGAATACTAAATTTAACATTCGCTACATCATTAAATTCAGTATCCACAGGTCCTGGACATAATGCCCCAATATAAACATTGCTATCTTCTCTTCTTAATTCTTCATAAATAGCCTCTGTTAATTTTAAAACATATCCTTTAGTAGCATAATAAGTAGACATTAAGGGACCAGATAAAAAAGCAGCAGAAGAGGAAACATTTAATATATACCCCGAATCTTTTTCTTTAAAATCCTTTAGAAATAGTTTTGTTAAAGTATGAACAGCTTTAATATTGGTATCAATCATATCTAATTCTTTATCCAAACTTGTTTCTGTAAACTCACCAAATAGACCAAACCCAGCATTATTAATAACAATGTCAATATCTTCTTTTTTGACCTTATCATAAAGTTTCATACAATTATAAGTTGATGAAATATCTAAATTAATGATTGTAACTTTTGTAGTTAATTGTTTTTTTAACTCTTCTAGTTTCTTTTTTCTTCTAGCTACTAATATTAAATCATACCCCATATCACTTAATATTTTTGCCATTTCTCTTCCAATACCAGAAGATGCTCCTGTTACTAATGCTTTCATACTATCACCATTTTAATTATATTAAAAATAGTTTTAAAAGTAAAGAAAAAAGATGCTTATTTAGCATCTCCTTCAACTAATTCTAAGATAACCATAAGGGCATCATCACCTCTACGTTCATCTAATTTTAATATTCTTGTATATCCACCATTTCTGTTAGCATAACGAACAGCTAAATCGTCGAATACTTTCTTTGTGGCTTCTTTATCATTTTGCATAAAAGCTAATGCTTTTCTTCTAGCAACTAAAGAACCATCTTTTCCATAAGTAATCATTTTGTCAACAAACTTACGAGCTTCTTTAGCTCTTGGTTCTGTTGTTTCAATACGTTCATTCATAATAAGTTGTCTAGTAAGGTTGGCTAGCATACTTCTTCTATGTTTGTTATCGCGTCCTAATTTTCTATAAGCCATAAATTAACCTCCTTAATCTTCATCGCGGAATTTAAGACCCATATCTTTTATTTTATCGATAACTTCTTTTAAAGATTTCTTACCTAAATTCCTAATTTTCATCATTTCTAATTCTGTTTTTTCAGTTAAATCACCTAGTGTATTAATTCCAGCTCTCTTTAAACAATTATAAGCTCTTACTGAAAAATCTAAATCATCAATTGAAGTTTCTAATTTCTTTAATTTAGAATCCTCTTGTTTAGCATTCATAACACCAGTAGTATCTGCAATTTCACTTAAGTCAGTAATAATGTTAAAATGTTCGATTAAAATTTTTGAAGCTAAAGCCATAGCTTCTTCTGGACGAAGTGAACCGTTTGTATAAACTTCCATAATTAATTTATCATAATTATCATCTTGTCCAACACGAGCATTTTCTACTTCATAACTAACTTTTTGAATTGGAGAATATAATGCATCAATAGGAATAAACCCTAATTTAGCATTTTCTAAAAATTTCTTGTTTTCTGTAGAAGGAACATATCCTCTACCATTAGCAATAATGAATTCCATATCAAGTTTTCCACCTTCAGAAATAGTAGCAATTACTTGATCAGGATTCATAATTTCAATATCATCATCTGACACAATATCAGCAGCAGTAACTACTCCTTCTCCTGAAGCAGAAAGATGAGCTGTTGCTTGTTCAGAACCATGATTTTTAATTACAACATTTTTTAAATTTAAAACAATAGATGTTACGTCTTCAACAATACCATCCATAGTTTGAAATTCATGCATTACACCATCTATACGAACAGCTACAATTGCACTTCCTGGCATACTTGATAGCATAACTCTTCTTAGAGCGTTACCTAAAGTGATTCCAAAACCTCTTTCTAAAGGTTCAAGTTCAAATTTACCATAATTATTACTTTCTACATAATCAGTTATTTTATATATTGGTTTTTCAAAGTTTAACACTTTAACACACTCCTTTTCTTTTATCCACGAGGTCGTTTTGGTGGACGACATCCATTGTGTGGTACAGGTGTTACATCTGTGATAGATAAAATTTCAAGACCAGCAGTTTGTAAAGAACGGATAGCAGTTTCACGTCCTGATCCTAATCCTTTAACAAAAACTTCTACTTTTCTCATACCCATATCATAAGCTGCTTTTCCAGCTGCTTCTGCTGACATACCTGCTGCAAACGGAGTTGATTTTTTACTTCCTTTAAATCCTAATGTTCCAGCTGATGCCCAACTAATTGCATTTCCTTCAGTATCACTAATAGTTACAATTGTGTTATTGAAAGTGGAATGAATATAAGCTTTACCTGCTGGTACATTCTTTTTAACTTTACGTTTTCTTGGTTTGTAAGCCATACTAATAACCTCCTTTATTTAACCTTATTTCTTTTTATTAGCTACTGTTTTACCTTTACCCTTACGAGTTCTAGCATTTCTATTAGTTCTTTGACCTCTAACAGGTAAACCTTTTTTATGACGAGTTCCTTGATATGAATTAATTTCCATTTTTGTTTTGATATTCATATTAACTTCTCTTCTTAAGTCACCTTCGATAGTATATTTATCTAATTGTTCACGAATGCTATTTAATTCATCATTAGATAATTTACCTGCTCTTTTATTAACGTCAATTTTTGCATCATTTAAGATTTGATTTGATAAACTTCTACCTATACCATAAATATAAGTTAAAGATATTTCAATTCTTTTATTATCTGGTATATCTACACCTTTAATACGTGCCATAAAACACCTCCTATATTAACCTTGTACTTGTTTATGTTTAGGGTTTTCACAAATTACCCTAACTTTTCCATTACGTTTTACAACTTTGCATTTTGGACATATCGGTTTTACCGATGATCTTACTTTCATTATAATCCCTCCTATTTTCTATAGGTTTGTATCCACATATTATTTATACTATAACAACCTGTTAAAATGCGTTGTATTCGGATTTTAACAGAAATGTGGATAAATTATAGTATTATACTTTTCTCCACGTAATACGACCTTTTGTTAAGTCATATTCTGATAATTCCATAACAACTGTATCCCCTTGTAAAATACGAATATTGTTTTGACGTATTTTTCCTGATACGTGTGCTGTTACGACACATTTATTTGGAAGTTCCACTTTAAATTGATATCCTGGTAAAACTTCTAATACTTTTCCTTCTACTTCAATAGCATTTTTAGTTTTAACCTTTTCTTCTGTTACAACTTTCTTTTTTATTGGTTTTCTTGGCATATAATCACCTCTTTGTTAAAATTGTATACCCTGTATCTGTAACCAAAACAGTATGTTCAAAATGAGCAGAAGGTAAATCATCTCCTGTTACAATAGTCCAATCATCATCTAACATAAATACTTCAGCAGTTCCCATATTCAACATTGGTTCTACCGCAATTACCATACCAGATTTTAATAATGGACCTGTATTTTTTTTACCATAATTTGGAACATCAGGTTCTTCATGAACATGACTTCCTACACCATGACCTACCAATTCTTTAACAACACCTAAATGATATTTTTTAGCACAGGTTTCAACAGCATATCCAATATCACCAACATGGGCTCCATCTTTAATAGCCGAAAGACCTGCAAACAGAGCTTCTTCAGTTTGTTTCATCAAAGCCTGTTTTTTAGAACTAATCTTGCCAACAGCATAAGTCCAAGCAGAATCACCATGATAACCTTTGTAACAAGCACCAATGTCAAGAGTAACAATGTCACCCTCTCTTAGTTTTCTTTTTCCTGGAATTCCATGCACAACCTCTTCGTTAATAGAAATACAAATAGACCCTGGAAAACCATATAATCCTTTAAAAGAAGGAGTAGCACCTTGGCTTAATATATAATCCTCGGCCAATGTATCTAATTCTTTCGTTGTTATTCCTGGTTTTATAAACTGTTCCATATAATGATGAGTTTTACCAACAATTTCACCAGCAATTTTTAAAAGTTCTATTTCTCTTTCTGATTTTATACTAATCATTTTTCACCTAAAATATTTTCAATTTGATGAAATACTTCTTCTGGGGAAACATTACTATTCACTTTATAAAAATTTGGTCTTTCTTGATAATAATCAATAATTGGTTTAGTTTCTTCTAAATAAACTTGATATCTTTTTTCAAATGTTTCTAAATTGTCATCTTCTCTTTTTATCAAAGTTGAACCACAACTACATACTTGTTGTTTTTCTATTTGATCTAAAGCAATATTATAAATATTATTACAATTAGGACAAACCATACGACCAACAATTCTTTGTTTAGCAACTTCTTCGTCTGTTTCTAAATAAATAATGTAATCAATTTTTTTTCCTTGTTCTTGTAATATTTGATCAAACAATTCAGCTTGATTTAGATTTCGTGGAAAACCATCAAAAACAAACCCATCATTATTTTCTAATTTATTTGAAATTAATTGAATAATAATATCATCACTGATTAATGAACCACTGCTCATTTTTTCTTTAATATCTTTACTAAATGAATCATCTTTTTTAGTGACTTCACGAAGTAAATCACCTGTTGAAATATGTGTTAAATGGTATTTATCACATACGAGTTTTGCTTGTGTACCTTTTCCAGCTGCTGGAGCGGCAACAAAAACAATATTCATTAACGATTACCTCTTCTTCTAGCAAATTTACGAGTAACTAACTCACTATCTAACTTACGATAAGTCTCAAGAGCAACTCCAACGACAATTAATAGTCCAGTTCCACCTATCCTTACGTTAGAAGGAAGTCCAGATACTGCTCCAAATATAATTGGTAAAGCTGCAATTGCTGAAAGTGATAATGCACCAACAGTTGTAATTCTCTTTAATACATTTTTAATATATGTCGTAGTTTCTTCACCAGGGCGAATTCCTGGAATAAATCCACCATTTTTACTTAAATTTTCAGACAATTCTTTTGGTTTTAATTGTAAGAAAGTGTAAAAATAAGAGAATCCAAAAATACAAACAATATAAATTAAAAATCCTACCACACTATCAGTTGTTAAATATTTATTTACAAACAATGTAAATGATTCATTTTTTATAAAATTCTGAAGTAATCCAGGAATTGAAATAAGTGCTGAAGCAAATATTACTGGAATTACTCCGGCTGAATTTAATTTAAATGGAATATAATTTTGTTTAGAAACTACAGAATTTGATTTATTAGCATATTGAATTGCAATTCTTCTTTCAGCAGATTCAACATAAACAACACCTAAAATTATTGCAATATAAATCAATACAAATAGTATAAATTTTGTAACACCTAAAGCAATTACTTGAGTACTTCCAGTTGTCACAAAGCTTTCCCAAGCAGTAACGAACATACTAGGTAAAGTAGCAATAATTCCTGCCATTATAATTAATGACACACCATTTCCAATACCTTTAGCAGTGATTTGATCACCAATCCAAAGTAATAATGATGTTCCAGCTGTTAAAAATAAAGCAAATGTTAAATAATCAACAGCTGTTCCATTAGAAATAAACGCAAATGAGAACATATAGCCTTGAATAAAAGCTAAAGCAATCCCTACATATCTTGTAATTTGGTTTAATTTTGCTCTTCCTGTTCCACCTTGTTTATTAAGTTCTGCTAAATAAGGAATAATATCCATAGATAGCAACTGAATAATAATGGAAGCTGTAATATAAGGAGTAACACCTAAAGCAAAAATAGAAAATTGTTCTAGGGCCCCTCCACCCATCATATTCATAAGCTCTAATATACCTAAATTATTTGTTCCTAAACTTGATTTATCAATTCCAGGCACAACAATAGCCGTACCTAATTTAAATACAAATAAAGCGAAAAAAGTAAAATAGATTTTCTTTCTTAAATCTTTATTTGCGGGATTAAATATTTGCTTAAAATTCGCAAACATTTTAAATCACCTCTGCTTTTCCACCTAATGCTTCTATTGCTGCAACAGCTGTATCAGAAAATTGATTAGCTTTTACAGTTAATTTCTTTTCAAGTTTTCCATTTCCTAAAACTTTTACACCATCTAATTGGTTCTTTAAAATTCCCATATCTTTTAATAATTCTGGTGTAATTACTGAACCATCTTCAAATTTATTTAAATCAGTTAAGTTAATAACAGCATAAACAGTTTTGAATTTAGCATTTGTAAAACCTCTTTTAGGAAGTCTTCTAAATAATGGTAATTGACCTCCTTCAAATCCAGGTCTTACACCTCCACCACTTCTAGCATTTTGTCCTTTATGACCTTTTCCACAAGTTTTTCCTAGTCCACTACCTGGGCCACGACCTACTATTTTACGTTTTTTAGTTGCTCCATCATTTGGATATAATGTATGTAATTTCATTAAATCTCCTCAACTTTCTTACCACGAAGTTTGGCAACTTCTTCAATAGATCTTTGTGATTTTAATGCTTCAAGTGTGGCATAAGCCATATTAATTTTTGTGTTAGAACCTAGTGATTTAGATAAAATATCTTTTACACCAGCAAGTTCAAGTACTGCTCTAACTGGTCCACCTGCTTTAACTCCAATACCTTTAGCAGCTGGTTTAAGCATTACTCTACTAGCACCTCTAACTCCAATTGCTTCATGGGAAATAGTTCTATTATCAACTAATGATACTGTAATTACATTTTTAGTGGCAGCTGAAACAGCTTTTTTAATTGCATCTGGTACTTCATTAGCTTTACCAGTACCTAGTCCTACTTTTCCTTTTCTATCACCAACAACAACTGTAGCTGAGAAACGGAAATGACGACCACCTTTTGTTACTTTTGTAACTCTTCCAATATTGATAACTTGTTCTTCATATTGTTTTGGGCGTGGTTCTCTTCTTCTAGTCTCCATAAATACCCTCCTTTAGAATTCTAAACCGTTTTCACGTGCTGCTTCTGCTAAAGCTTTTACACGTCCATGATATAGGTATCCACCTCTATCGAAAACGACTTTTTCAATTTTTTGTTCTTTTGCTCTTTTAGCAATTAATTCTCCAACTTTAGTTGCTGCAAGAACATTAGATCCATTTTCTAATTTTAACTCTTTATCGATTGATGAAGCACTTACTAATGTAATTCCTTTTTCATCATCAATAATTTGAGCAAAAATATTTGAATTTGATCTAAACACATTTAATCTAGGTACAGATGCTGTACCATAAATTTTTTCTCTAACACGAGCATGTCTAGCTTTACGTACATCGTTACGAGATACTTTCTTAATCATATTTACTCTCCTTTACTTAAATTACATTAAGCTGCTTTCTTTCCTTCTTTACGACGAATAAATTCATCTTTATAACGAATACCTTTTCCTTTATAAGGTTCAGGTTCTCTTATTTTTCTGATGTTAGCAGCAAATTCACCAACAAGACATTTATCAATACCTTTGATTGTTAATTCTGTATTACTTGGAGATTCTACAGTTAAACCTTCTGGTACATTAATAACAACAGGATGTGAATAACCAGCACTAACTGTTATTGTATTACCACTTACATTAAAACGATATCCAACACCAACAGCTTCTAATGCTTTTTCAAATCCTTGTGTTACACCAATGATCATGTTTTTAATATTAGCGTTTGCTGTTCCATGAAAATGTTTAAAATTATCATCATTTCTTGTAACAATAACTTCATTATTTTCTACAGATACTGTAATATTTTTATTTACTTCAGTAGAAAGTTCACCTTTAGGTCCCTTTACTGAAACAACATTACCATTTACTGATACTGTAACATTTTCAGGTATTTCTAATTTTCTATTACCTATACGGCTCATACGATCTTCCTTTCTACCAAATATAAGCTAAAACTTCTCCACCTAGTGATTCTTTTCTAGCATTTTTATCAGTCATAATTCCTTTAGATGTAGAAACAATAGCAATTCCTAATCCATTTAAAACTTTAGGAATTTCTTCTGCTTTCGCATATACACGTAATCCTGGTTTTGATATTCTTTTTAATCCAGTAATTACACGTTCTTTATTTTGTCCATATTTTAAATTTAAAACAATTGTATTTTGAACATTATCTTTTTTGATTTCATAATTACTTATAAAACCCTCTTCTTTTAAGATTCTTGCGATCTCAGTTTTAATTTTTGAAGCGGGTACTTCAACTTCATTATATCGCATTTGATTTGCATTACGTATTCTTGTAAGCATATCTGCAATTGGATCTGTCATACGAATCCTCCCTTCATCTTACCAACTTGATTTTTTTATTCCAGGTATTTGTCCTTTATAAGCTAATTCTCTAAAGCAAATACGACAAATTCCATATTTTCTAAGTACTGAATGAGGTCTACCACATCTTGTACAACGAGTATATTCACGTACTTTAAATTTTTGCTTTCTTGATTGTTTTACAATCATACTTTTTTTTGCCATAATATCCTCCTATAATCAGTTACTTTTTAAATGGCATACCGAAACCTTTTAAAAGAGCATAAGCTTCATCGTTTGTTTTTGCTGTTGTTACAAAAACAATATCCATTCCACGAACTTTTACAACGTTGTCATATATGATTTCAGAGAAAATTAATTGTTCATTTAAACCTAAAGTATAATTACCTCTACCATCAAATGATTTTGGAGAAATACCTCTAAAATCTCTAACACGAGGTAATGTAATACTAATTAGTTTATCTAAAAAGTTATACATATTTTCTCCTCTTAAAGTAACTTTACATCCGATACCTTGACCTTCTCTAATTTTGAATCCAGCGATTGCTTTTTTTGCTTTAGTAACTACTGCTTTTTGACCAGTAATTGCTTCTAAGTCAGCTACTGCTGCTTCTAGTAATTTTGAATTAGAAGCTCCATCACCAACTCCCATGTTAACAACGATTTTATCTAAGCGTGGTACTTCCATAATATTTGTATAATTAAATTGTTCTTTTAAACTAGGTACGATTTCCTCATTATATTTTGCTTTTAGGCGGTTCATATATACCCTCCTTCCAATTAATCAAGGTTAGAATTAGACTTTTTAGTAGTTCTAATTTTCTTACCATCTTTATTTATTTCATGTCCTATTCTGGTAGGCTTATTTGTTTTTGGATCTAGAATCATTACATTAGAAGCATGAATTGGTAATTCCATTTCTACAATACTTCCAGCAGATTGTCCATTTGGTTTAACATGTTTTTTAGCAATATTAATTCCTTCTACAACAACCTTATTTTGTTCTTTTAATATTTTTGTAATTTTTCCTTCCTTGCCTTTATCTTTACCAGTAATAACAACAACTTTATCTCCAGTTTTTAGTTTCATGTTATCCTCCTTCGAAAGCTATAACACTTCTTTAGCAAGTGATACAATTTTCATAAAATCTTTATCACGTAACTCACGTGCTACTGGTCCAAATACACGAGTTCCAACTGGGCTCTTATCATCCTTAATGATAACACAAGCATTATCATCAAATTTAATATAAGATCCGTCTTCTCTTCTTAGACCAAATTTACTTCTAACAATAACAGCTTTAGCTACTTTTCCTTTGCCAACTGTACCATTAGGAGTTGCTTTTTTTACTGTTACAACTACAGTATCTCCAATATTTCCGTATTTTACTTTACTTCCACCTAATACACGAATGACACTAACTTCACGTGCTCCAGAATTATCAGCAACTTTTAAACGGCTTTCTTGTTGAATCATATATTGATCCTCCTCCCAGTTTCAATTATAAAATAATTGCTTTTTCTATTATTTCAACTAAACGGAAATGTTTATTTTTAGAAAGTGGTCTAGTTTCAGCTATACGCACTCTATCTCCAACTTTAGCTTCATTTTTTTCATCATGAACAGCATATTTTTTAGAATATTTAACTCGTTTATGATAAATTGGGTCATTTTTATAAGTTTCTACTAAAACTGTAATAGTTTTATCAGCTTTATCACTTACAACTTTTCCAACTAATTCGTGTTTAGTTTTTTCCATTAATTACCCTCCTTAATACCAAGTTCACGTTCTCTTAAAATAGTTTTCATACGTGCTACTAATTTTCTAAGTTCATTAATTCTTGATGGTTTTTCAAGATTACCAGTAGCTTGGCTAAAACGTAGATTAAATAATTCTTCTTTATATTCTTCAATCTTTTTTGTAATTTCTTCATTAGATAATTCTCTAATTTCTTTATTAGTCATTAGCCTCACCGCTTTCTTTTTTAACAAATTTACATTTAATAGGTAATTTATGCATTGCAAGTCTTAAAGCTTCACGTGCTGTTGCTTCATCTACACCGGAAATTTCAAACATAATTTTTCCTTTTTTTACAACTGCTACCCATTCTTCAGGTTGACCTTTACCTTTACCCATACGAGTTTCTAGAGGTATTCTAGTTAATGATAAATGAGGGAAAATATTTCTATAAACTTTTCCTCCACGTTTCATATAACGTGTCATAGCAACACGAGCTGCTTCGATTTGATTTTGAGTAATCCAAGCACCTTCCATTGCCATTAAACCATATTCTCCAAAATGAAGTTCTGTATTTCCTTTTGCTACACCATCATAACGTAAACGGTGTGGTCTTCTATATTTAGTTCTTTTTGGTATTAGTGCCATTTGTATTACCTCCTTTTTGTTTTGAGGCAAGAATTTCTCCTTTATAAATCCATACTTTTACACCAATCTTACCATAAGTAGTATCAGCTTCTTTATGAGCATAATCAATATTTGCTCTTAAAGTATGAAGTGGAGTATTTCCTTCAGTATATCCTTCTGTTCTAGCCATATCAGCTCCACCTAAACGTCCTGATACAGAAGTTTTAATACCTTTTGCTCCTGCTTTCATAGCATTTCTGATTGCTCTTTTTTGAGCAATTCTAAATGAAACTCTATTTTCAATTTGATGAGCAATGTTCTCAGCAACAAGTGCAGCATCAACATCTGGATTCTTAACTTCCATAATGGAAATTTGAACATTTTCATCAACTAATTTTACTAATTCTTTTCTTAATTTTTCAATTTCATCTCCGCCATGTCCGATAATAACACCTGGTTTAGCAGTGTTAATAATAACATCAGTTTTATTGGCGTTTCTTTCAATTAGAATACTTGAAACTGCTGCGTCTTTTAATTTTTTAGATAAAAGCTTACGAATTTTATTGTCATTTTCTAGGTATTTAGCAAAATCTTTACTACCAGCATACCATTTTGATTCCCAAGTTTTATTAATTCCAATTCTAAGTCCTATTGGACTAACTTTTTGACCCATCAGCTATCCTCCTTTACTATTTCTCGTCACTAACTACTATTGTAATATGACTTGTTCTTCTCTTCATTGGATCAACGTGTCCACGTGAACCAAATCTCATTCTTTTTAATGGTTGACCTTCATTAACAAATGCTTCTTTTACATATAGATTTTCTTTTTCTAAATGTAAGTTATTTTCAGCATTTGCTACAGCTGAAGTCAATACTTTTTTACTAATGCGAGCTGCTTCTTTATTTAAATTACTTAAAATAGTATCTGCTTCGCTTACGCTTTTTCCACGTATTAAATCTATAACTAAACGGGCTTTACGAGGTGCAATTCTAACGCCTTTTGCAATCGCTCTTGCTTCCATTTTAGTCCTCCTTCCTGACAATTAATTATTTTTATTTTTTGTCATCGCCATGTCCACCAAATTTACGTGTTGGTGCGAATTCACCTAATTTATGTCCTACCATATCTTCTGTTACATAAACTGGGATGAATTCTTTACCATTATGAACAGCAAATGTGTGTCCAATAAATTCAGGATAAATTGTTGAACGGCGAGACCATGTTTTAATAACTTCTTTTTTTCCAGATTCGTTTACTTTTTTAACCTTATTCATTAAATGTTTATCAATAAAAGGTCCTTTTTTTAAACTTCTAGCCATTTAAATCATCCTCTCATTATTTTTTACGACGAACAATTAACTTATCAGAAGCTTTTTTGTTCTTACGTGTTTTATATCCAAGTGCTGGTTTACCCCATGGAGTAACTGGTCCTTTACGACCGATTGGAGCTCTACCTTCACCACCACCATGTGGGTGATCGTTAGGGTTCATAACAGAACCACGAACTGTAGGTCTGATACCCATATGTCTTTTACGACCTGCTTTACCTAAACTTACTAATTCATGATCAGCATTTCCTACTTCTCCAATTGTAGCTCTACAAGTACTTAATACTTTACGAACTTCTCCGCTTGTTAAGCGAAGTAAAGTATATTTACCTTCACGTCCTAATATTTGAACACTTGATCCAGCAGAACGAGCCATTTGTCCACCTTTACCTGCTTTTAATTCAACATTGTGTACAACTGTTCCTTCTGGAATTTTTTCAAGTGGTAATGTATTTCCCACTTTAATATCAGCATTTTCTCCACTTTCGATTTTGTTTCCAACTTTTAATCCTTTTGGAGCAAGAATATATCTTTTTTCTCCATCAGCATATTGTATTAAAGCAATGTTAGCACTTCTGTTTGGATCATATTCGATAGAAGCTACAGTTCCAACAATACCATCTTTATCTCTTTTAAAATCAATAATACGATATTTTCTTTTTTCTCCACCACCGCGGTGTCTTACTGTAATTCTACCTTGATTATTACGTCCACCAGTTTTCTTTAATGTTACAACTAATGATTTCTCAGGTGTTGTTTTAGTAATTTCTTCATTTACTAATTTTGACATACCACGAGTACCATTTGTCATTGGTTTAAAACTCTTAATAGCCATGATTATCCTCTCCTAACATTAGTTAAGTTCGATTGAACTTCCTTCTTTTAATTTAACAATTGCTTTTTTTACTTTGTTTGTTTTTCCAACATAACGACCTACTCTTTTTTTCTTAGGCTTTACGTTAACAGTGTTAACACTTTCTACTTTTACATTGAAAATCTTTTCGATAGCTTGCTTGATTTGTGTTTTGTTTGCTCTAACATCTACGCTAAATGTAATAACATTATTAGCTGCTAAGTTAGAACTTTTTTCTGTAATAATTGGCGCTTTAATAATATCTCTATAGTTATTCATTAACCAAGCACCTCCTCTAATGTTTTGACAGCATCAGATGTAATAATCATAGTATCAGCAGCGATAACATCATAAGTATTAATTTCGCTTGTTTGTAATAATACTACATTTTTTAAATTACGTGTTGCTAAAATTAAATTATCGTTTAGTTCTTCAACAACAATTAAAATATTTTTATCTGATGTTAATTGTTTTAAGATTGACTTAGCTTCACTAGTTTTGCTTGTTTCTAAAGTAAAACTATCAACAACTACTAACTTACTTTCTAATGATTTATAAGCTAAAGCTGATTTTAAAGCTAATCTTCTTTCTTTACGATTCATTTTTTTATCGTAGCTTCTATTATGTGGTCCAAATACGATACCACCATGATACCATTGAGCAGCACGAATAGAACCTTGACGAGCTCTACCTGTTCCTTTTTGTCTCCATGGTTTTCTTCCACCACCGGAAACCTCACTACGAGTTTTTGTTTCGTGAGTACCTTGTCTTTGCGAATTTCTTGTTAATGTAATTGCATCATATAATACTGCATCATTTGGAACAATTCCCCAAACCTCAGCATTTAAAGTAATATCATTTACCTTTTCACCTTTAATATTTAATACAGATAATTTTGCCATCTATATTACCTCCTAGTTTTCTGCTTCTACTTCAGTTGAATCAACTGGAGTATCAGTTGTTATATTTTCTTCAATTTTCTTATATGAGTTAAGTTCTTCTCTAGAATTAACTTTTCCAGGTTTTTTAACTGAAGATTTAATAACTACTAAAGATTTTTTAGGTCCTGGTATATTTCCTTTAATTAAAATGCAATTATTTTCAACATCTATTGCAACGACTTCAAGGTTTTGAATTGTTACAGTTAATGTACCCATATGTCCTGGTAATTTTTTACCTTTGAAAACTCTCATAGGTCTCATTGTTCCCATTGAACCTGGTCTTCTATGATAATGTGAGCCATGTCCCATAGGTCCTCTTGATTGACCATGACGTTTAATAACACCTTGGAACCCTCTACCTTTTGTAGTTCCTGTTACGTCAACAACTTCACCTTCAGTAAAGATATCAGCTTTGATTTCTTGACCTAAAGTGTAATTGTCAACTTCTACACCTCTAATTTCTTTAAAGAAGCGCTTAGGTGTAGTGTTTGCTTTGTTAGTAATACCAACTGAAGCTTTTGTCGCTAACTTTTCTCTCTTTGTATCAAATCCTAATTGAATTGCTTCATAACCATCATTTTCAATTGTTTTAATTTGAGTAACCACATTTGGTTCTACTTCAACAACAGTTACAGGAATCAATTTTCCAGATTTTGTAAATACTTGAGTCATTCCTAATTTACGACCTAAGATTCCCTTTTTCATAATATTCCTCCCTAAAAATTATTGCTTTATTTGAATATCAACACCACTTGGAATTTCTAAACGAGTTAATGCCTCGATAGTTTCCTTACTTGGATTGTTGATAACAATAAGTCTCTTGTGTGTTCTTTTTTCGAATTGTTCTCTTGAATCTTTATATTTATGAACAGCTCTTAAAATAGTAATTTTTTCAATTTCTGTTGGAAGTGGAATTGGTCCACTAACTTCTCCACCAGTTCTTTTTACTGTTTCTACAATCTTGGCACAAGCAGTATCAAGACTTTTGTGTTCATAAGCTCTTAGTTTAACACTAATCTTCGACATATTATTATCCTCCTTTCGTCTATATCTAGTACAGACTAGCTCCGTGTAAAAACCTGATAGCCATTTTAAATTATATCAACTTATCCTGGTGTATCAGCAACCTCACACATCTATGCTTTCCAGACATAGATAATTATACATAATAATTATATGAAAATCAAGGCTTTTTTTCACTTTTTTTAGTTTTAATTTTTACATTGCCTTTTTCATATTGTTCCTCTATAAACTGTATTGTTTTAAATAATTGACGCAAAATAGAATCAAATCTCTTCTTTTCATTCTTATCAAATTTAAACAAACTAATCTTTTTGGAAATTATACATCCTAACATATAAAAGTTAGTAACAAGGTCAATGTTTGGAATACAACCACCATATTCTCGTTGATTATCTAGAATTCTAAATAATGATTTTGTAAACTCTACACCATCAGTTTCTTCATTTTTATCAATCCCACAAAAAAATTTAAAAGCATCAATCATTGATTTCAAGTCACATTCACTTATAAAGTTTGAAATTGACCAATTAACAAGTTCAATTTTATAATGTTCTATAATACAATCAATTGACAAGTCATCATGAAGATTTAAAATTTTTTTATATTCTTCAAATTGTTCTTTGGTAATAATATCCATAACCCCTCCCTTTAAGTAAGGCTTATTATAACAAAAAAATAGTTAATGTCAAATTAACTATTTTACGAATGGGATAATTGCCATAAAACGTGCTTTTTTAATTTCATTTGCGATATATCTTTGATGTTTTGCACAATTTCCAGTTACTCTTCTAGGTAAAATTTTGCATTTATCTGAACTAATATATTTTTTTATGATGTCAGCATTTTTATAATCTACATCTTTACCAGCACACATTTGACAAATTTTCTTTTTCTTTTTATAAAATTCAGCCATGTTTTCCTCCTTCATTAATCTAAGAAGTTATCATCTATAGAAACACTATCACCAAAATCAGCAAATGGATCATTTTCAACACTTACATCATTTGATTCTTGATAATCGTATGGACTAACACTATCTGAGGCAGCATTGTTAGTACTTGCTTCTCTTTGTGCTCTACTTTCAATAAAATGAAATTGGTCTAAAACGACATCTGTTGTATAACGTTTACTACCATCTTGAGCATCATAACTTCCTGTTTGTAAACGACCTTCAATAGCGATTTGATTTCCTTTATCAAAGTAATTGCATATTACTTCTGCTTGTTTTCTCCAAACAATAATATTAATAAAATCAGCTTCTCTATTTCCATCTTGATTATTAAATTGACGATTAACAGCAATTGTAAATCTAGCATAAGGAATATTTGATCCTGTATATCTAAGTTCAGGTTTTGCAGTTAATCTTCCTATTAGCATTACTCGATTCATAATAATACCTCACTATTTTTCTATTTTTGTAATTAAGTGACGAATAACATCATTACTAATTCCAGCTAAACGATCAAATTCTCTAATTGCTTTATCATCAGCTGCTTCTACAGTATATAGGAAATAATAACCGCTTTTAAAATCTTTAATTTCATAAGCTAATTCTCTTTGTCCTATTTCTTTTGATTCTGTTATAGTAGAACCATTATCAGTTAAAATTTTTCCAAAGTTTTCAATAACTTTTTTTGTTTCATCTTCACTTAAAGTTGGTTTTACAATAAACATGATTTCGTAATTTTTCATTTTGCACCTCCTTATGGTCTTCTCGGCTTATCAATAAGCAAGGAGTAAATTAATACTCATGTGAGATTATAACAAAAAAACTTTACAATGTAAAGTCTTTATTCATTATATGTAATTAATCACGATTATTAGCAACAATTCTTAATAAATCTAAGAAAATATTAATAAAGTCTAAATATAACTCTAATGCTCCAACAATTGCTAAAGAATCCTCATCTGGATAAATATCTTGTAATTGCTTAATTTTATTCACATCATAAGCTGTAAAACCTAAGAATATTAAAATACTAATAGAACAAATAACAATTTCAAATGTTCCATTTCCAACAAAAATATTAATAATAGAACAAATAACAATTCCAATTAGTGCCATTAATAAAAATGTACCCACGCTTGTTAAATCCAATTTTGTAATATATCCCAAAATAGCAAAAATTAAAAATAACAAGGACGAAATTAAAAAAACAATAATAATAGATCTCATATCATAAGCTATAAAAACAGATGAGAAAGTTAGTCCAGACACAAACGAATAAGTTAAAAACATTATTCGAGATGTTGTAATATTCATTTTTCCTATTCTAGCAGACAAAACAATAACTAATATAATTTCAATAATAGCTAAAACCCAATATAAATTATATACTTTATAAGCCATATTTTCATTTATTGAAACAAAATAGCCTGTAGCAAATGTTAATAGCAATCCTATAAACATCCACATATATACTTTTTTAAATACATTATTTAAATTCATAATTCCTCCTATATAATATTATTAAATTAAATTATACATTAAACCTAAAATGACAAATATCTCCATCTTGCATTTCATATTCTTTACCTTCAATACGAAGTTTACCTGCCTCTTTTACTTTTAATTCAGATCCATATTTTTTCAAATCTTCAAAGCTCATAGTTTCACTTCTAATAAATCCTCTTTCAAAATCAGAATGAATAATTCCAGCACATTCTGGTGCTTTCATTCCTTTTTTAAATGTCCAAGCACGACACTCATCAGTACCTGCTGTAAAATAAGTAGCAAGTCCCAACAATTTATATGTAGCTTTTATTAATTTGTCCAATCCTGATTCTTTAATTCCAAGATCTAAAAGAAATTCCGCTTTTTCAATGTCTGATAAATCAGCTAAATCTTCTTCTATTTTAGCACATACTGTAATTACTTCAGAATTTTCTTTCATAGCATATTCTCTAACCTTTTGTACATAAACATTATTATCTTCTATTAAATCCTCTTCGTTAACATTTGCCATATAAATGATTGGCTTTAATGTCAAAAGATTGAATCCTTTAATAAATTCTAATTCTTCTAAATCAAATTCTACTTGGCGCAAAGGAATATTTTTTTCCAAATTTGATTTTAATTTTTCTAAAATATCATTTTCTTTGATAGCTTCTTTATCTTTTGACATAACAGCTTTCTTACTTACCTTATTAAGACGATTATTTATAACTTCTAAATCAGCTAACATCAATTCTAAATTAATAATTTCAATATCTCTAATTGGATCTACAGTTCCTTCAACGTGAATAATATCGTCATTTTCAAAGCATCTTACAACTTCTACAATAGCATCTACTTCACGAATATGTGATAAAAATTTATTTCCTAACCCTTCTCCTACTGACGCCCCTTTTACAAGTCCTGCTATATCAGTATATTCAATTGTAGTTGGAACTAAATTTTTAGGATGATATAATTCATTTAAAAAATCCAATCGTTCATCTGGTACAACAACTACGCCAACATTTGGATCTATTGTAGCAAAAGGATAATTTGCTGCTAATATTTTTTGTTTTGTAATTGCATTAAATAACGTACTTTTACCAACATTTGGTAATCCTACAATACCCGCAGTTAAACCCATGTTATCCCTCCTGTTTCATTATAGCATAAATTTTGACATTATAAAAGCCAGAGTTCTGGCTTATAAAGTTGGGAAAGTTCCTTTTCCAATAGGAAGTCCCATGACATACCATAAGGAAAGAAGCAAAATCCAAATAAATCCGACAATCAAAATAACTGGTAACATTGTTTTTAATACTCCAAATACACTAATTTTCTTAGAGTCATCTTTTCTATATTTTTCCAAGAATGACAACATAATAATATAATAAGAATAGATTGGAGTAATTGCTTTACCAACACCATCTGCCACTTTAAATAAAAATTGCGTAAATGATGGAGTTATATTAGATTGCATAAATAATGGGACTATTGTTGGACTAGCTATCTCCCATTTTTCTTTTGTACCTGGCATCAAAAAACTCATTAATAATACTACTACGAATAGAACAATGATCAATAAAATTCCTGAAAATTGTAATTTGCCCATAAATTCTACTAATTTAGCACTAATTACAACACCTAAATTTGTCCATTCAATGATAGCTTCTAGTTCTGAAATAAAGAACATTAAAACAAACATAATTCCTAAGTTTTCAAAATTTTTAGATAAACCTAAAGTAAAATCATGACTGTTCTTTATATTTCCTGATTTCTTACCATAAAAATAACCACATAATATAAATAATAAAGTAATTATTAAAACCAAGCCACTGCCAAAAGGAGAACCATCACCAAATAATTTCTCTAAATAACGAGGAGCATCATTATCTAACAAAATTCCTGCACCAGGCAAATGAATTGGCAAGATGCTATATACAGTAATTAAAATATATAATAAACCAATAAATAAAGTTTGTCCTCTCGCTTTTTTCGAAATAACAGGTTCTTCCTCTTGAAGTGAATACTTCTTATCTATTTTTGGAACTAAAAATTTATTAATTACTAAAGTCGTAAGAAAAGTCATAATGACTGTAGATATTAACATGATATAACTATAAGAAAAAACACTGAATCCAAAGTTTTTATCAATATCTACTTTAGCAGCATTTTCTGTTAATAATGCTAAAGAATAATCTGTATAATTAAATACTAAACCTGTACCATATCCAAGAGTAATTCCTAAATATATAACCATAATTCCTAATATAGAGCTTTTGCCTAGGTATTTAAACATTTCAGCAACTAAAGGAATTAAAAATATATAACTATAATCTCCAAATACAGAACTAATAATTCCCAACAACACTGTTATAAAGATAATAATACTTAACTTTACTCTTTTTAAAGGACTAAATAAAGCACTTAAAAATCCACTTTTTTCACAAATACCAATTCCTATTAAAGAAATTATCAAAAGAACCAATGGTTCAAATAAACGAAAATTTGATACTGATTTTTGTATTATAAAACGTAGACCATCTATACTAATTAAATTTTTAACAGTTACCAAAGTTGTTTCTAATGTATTATTGGCAATTACAGTTTTATAACTTTCTACACCTAATATTTTAAATATAAGACTAAGAAATGCTACAACAACAATTAGAATTGTAATAATTAACACTGGTCCATAAAGTTTTTCTCTCTTTTTTTTTGTTTTGACCATATTATCCTCCTAATATTTTACTACTTTCTTTAATTTTTTATTAAATTCGATTCTAGGCAACATAATACTTCTTCCACAGTTTAAGCACTTAATTTTAATATCTGCACCTACTCTAATAATTTTCCATTCATTAAATCCACAAGGATGTTGTTTTTTCATAACAACGATACTATCTAATTGGTAATTATTCATTATGAATCACCAATTGTGGATATGGAATTTCTATATGATTCTTGTCTAACTCTAATTTAACTTCTTTTCTAATTTTTCTTTCAGCAATTAAATTTTTTAAAGGTTTCGTTTCTGCTGAAATACGATACGTTATACCAGAATCTGCTAATTCTTCTATTCCATCTACAGTAACTGGTCCTTTTAAATATTCTAATTCATTTGTCAAGCGACTACATAAATTTTCTAAAATTTTATCCACTTTATTTAGATCAGCATCATAAGATACCTGTACAGTTACAACAGCTAATGATTTATTCAAACTATGATTAATGACATCACCAATATTGTGGTTAGCAATAAAACAATATTCACCTGTAAAAGCTTTTAACTTAGTCATTCTAAGTCCAATGCTTACGACTTCTCCTTTAAAACCATTAATAGTTACGGTATCCCCTATATCATATTGATCCTCAATCACAATAAAAATTCCAGCCAAGAAGTCCTTTAAAGTATCTTGAAAGGCAAGTGCAATTACAGCACTTGCAACTCCAAGAGATGCTAACAGACTATTTGTATTAACACCATATACATTTAATATCATAATAACACCTATGACTATTAAAAAGTATTTCACTAAATTATTCAATAATGAAATCATAGTTTTATTTTTCTTACTTTTTAAACCTTTTAAGCCTTTTTTTGATTTTAAAATATGCTTTACAATACGATTAAATATAAAGTATATCATCCATAATGAAATTAATATAATGATTGGATGAAGAACTTTTTTATCTAGAAAAACTTCTAACATTTTATCACCCTATTCTTTAATATCAATAATTTCTAAAATACGGTTTAAATCAGCATCATTTACAAAACTAATTTCAATTTTTTTATCACGTATTTTAACTTTAGTATCTAACTTTTCGCTAATTAATTCCTCAACATATTGATAATCACTACTTTTTTTATCTCTTTTGATTTTATTTTTTCTTTCAAAATGGTCAGACTGAGTAAGTTTTTCAACATCACGAACAGACAACTTATCATTCACAATTTTATTAGCAATTTCTAGAATCTTATCAGAATCTTCTAATTTACTTAAAATTCTAGCATGTCCCATACTAATTTGAGAAGAATTAATCATACTTTGTACAGTGTTAGGCAAACGTAAAAGTCCCAAAATGTTAGTAATATGGCTTCTACTTTTTCCTACCTTGGTAGCTAGTTCTTCTTGTGTCAAATGCAATTTTTCTAACATCATATGATAAGCCTCTGCTTCTTCAATTGATGTTAAATTTTCTCTTTGAAGATTTTCTAATAATGCAATTTCCATCATTTGTTCATCAGAAAAATCTCTAATAATAGCCGGTATTGTTGTTTTTCCTGCTAATTTTGAAGCACGTACCCTTCTTTCACCAGCTATAATCTCATAACCTTTAATACTTTTTTTAACAATAATCGGTTGAAAAACACCATGTTCTTTAATAGAATCAGCTAGTTCTTTCAAAGCTGTTTCATCAAATACTTTTCTTGGTTGATAAGGATTTACACGCAAAGAGTCAAGTTCTATTTCAACAATTTCATCACTTTGTGCTGTTTCATAAATTGTTTCTTCAATTTGATTTAAATTTAAATTTTCATTATTAAATAATTCTTCCAAACCTCTTCCTAATGCTCTTTTTTTAGTTTCCATTTCTTTCAATCACCTCTTTGGCTAAATTTAAATATGCTTCGGAACCTCTATTTTGTGGATCATAAGCTATAATAGGTTTACCATGACTTGGAGCTTCTGAAAGTCTTACTAATCTTGGGATTATAGTATCATATACACGCTCTTTAAAATAACTTTTAATTTCTTCTACTACTTCAAGTCCTAAATTTGTTCGACCATCTAACATAGTAAGTAATACTCCTTCAATATCTAATGTTGGATTCAAGTTTTTTTGAGCCATCATAATAGTATTTAAAAGTTGCATAATACCTTCCAAAGCAAAAAATTCACATTGAACAGGGATAATTACTGAATCTGCTGCTGTTAACGCATTTGTAGTTAAAATTCCTAGAGAAGGAGGACAATCAATAATAATAAAATCAAAAGTATCTTTTATTTCAGATAAATACTTTTTTAGTTGTTTTCCTTTAGAAAAATTAACATCTTGATTTTGTTTTTCACTTAATTCGAAATCAATTCCTGCAAGGTTAATTGTTGCAGGAATAAGATATAAATTTTTAAATTTTGTTTTAATAATAACTTCATTTAATGTTGCTTCATCTTTTAACAATTCATACATACTTTTTTCATAATCTGTTTTATTGACACCAACTCCCGTTGTAGAGTTTCCTTGTGGGTCAAGGTCTACTAATAAAACTTTTTTCTTCAAATATCCTAAAGAAGCCGCTAAATTAATACTAGATGTTGTTTTGCCAACACCACCTTTTTGATTAACTAAAGCTATTATTTTTCCCATACTATCACCATCTTTAATATTATCTCTCTAATATTTTAGCATATATTGAAAGAATATGCTATTCAAATTACAAAAAAAATTAGAAGTCTATTCAGCTTCTAATTCTTTTATAATTTCTTCTTTTGTCATATTTGAATAATTTTTAATACCTTTTTCCTTAGCTAAGTCCTTTAATTCAGAAAGTGTCATATCATGATAGCTTAACTCTTCGAAATCGCTAGTATCAATTTCACCATCTTCATCAGGTAAACATCCATTTTTTACCAAATAATCGATTTGTTCTTTCGTAATAGTTTCTTTTTCTAATAATGCTTCTGCGATAAGCTTTAATAAATCCATGTTTTCTGAAATAATTTTCTTTGCGATTTCATAGCATTCATTAATAATTTTACGTTGTTCCTGGTCAATTTCAAAAGCAACTTGACTTGAGAAATTACGACTTTTATTATAATCTCTTCCCAAGAAAACGCTTCCTTCTTGTTGTTCGAATTGAACTGGACCTAAGTCACTCATACCATATTCTGTAACCATAGCACGAGCAATTTTTGTTGCTTTTTCAAAATCATTATGAGCCCCTGTTGTAACCTCATTAAACATTAATTCTTCGGCAACACGGCCACCTAATAAACCACTAATAGAATCTAATAATTCTGTCTTTGTAGATAAATATGTTTCTTCTTTTGGAAGCATTAAATTATAACCACCAGCTTGACCTCTTGGAATAATTGTAATTTTTTGTACCTCGTTAGCACCTTCCAATTTGATTCCAATTACAGCATGTCCTGCTTCATGATAAGCAACAGTTTTCTTTTCTCTTTCATTATATTTATGACTAACCTTAGCAGGTCCCATTAAAACACGATCGTGTGCTTCATCTACCTCTACCATAGAAATACATTTTTTTCCTTTACGAACTGCTAATAAAGCTGCTTCATTTAATAAATTTTCCAAATCAGCTCCACTAAAACCAATTGTACGTTTTGCAATATTACTTAAATTTACACTTTTAGCAAATATTTTTCCCTTTGCATGAACTTCTAGAATTTCTTCTCTACCTTTAACATCAGGTAAATTTACTGTAATTTGTCTATCAAAACGACCTGGTCTAAGTAAAGCAGGGTCTAGTACATCTGGTCGGTTAGTAGCAGCGATAATAATAATACCTTCATTTGCTCCAAAGCCATCCATTTCTGTTAATAATTGATTTAAAGTTTGTTCACGTTCATCGTGACCTCCACCTAAACCAGCACCTCTTTGACGACCAACAGCATCAATTTCATCTATAAAAATTAAACATGGTGCATTATGTTTTGCTTGTTTAAACATATCACGAACACGACTTGCTCCTACACCAACAAATAATTCAACGAAATCAGATCCACTAATATAGTAAAATGGAACATTAGCTTCTCCAGCAACTGCTCGAGCTAATAAAGTCTTTCCAGTTCCTGGAGGTCCCTGCAATAAAACTCCTTTTGGGATTCTTGCTCCCATTGCTGTGAATTTTTTAGGATTTTTAAGAAAATCAATTAATTCTTGAACTTCTTCTTTTTCTTCTGTTAAACCAGCAACCTCTTTAAAAGTTACTTTTTTAGAATCTTCACTCAAACGAGCACGACTTTTACCAAAATCCATTGATTTATTAGCACTTCCCATTTGTTTTGAAACAAAATAAAATGCTGCACCTACCAAAATTACAATTGGTAAAACGTTAATCAAAAAGATTAAAAAAGCACTTGAAGATGGGTCTGATTCTGTATCTACTTGGAAATTATTTTCAACAGATGATTTCAAAACCTCAGAAATAACTTCTTCAGATAATGGAGTCTTTACATAAAAATATTTATTTTTATCATAAGATTTCATTCTACCAGATATTTCATAAACTCCACCTTTAATACTTGGAGTAATAGTCACTTTTTCTACATCATTAATTTGTTTTATAAATTCATTATAACTTAACATTTCAATTGTATTATTTGCCATATTCATAAAAAATAAAACGGCTACAATAAATATTCCTAGTCCTAAATAAGGAATAAACTGTTTTTTTACTGCTTTTTTATTCATAAACGGCTCCTTTCTTAATAGTACTTTAGTATTATATCATATTTTTCTGATTTTTGTTTATCAAATTTAGATTTTTTAAGGCCTGGTAACCAAACAATGACATCATTGGAATCAACGACAATTGGCCACATATTTCGTTCATTAACAGTAATTTTTTTATCGATAAAAATATCATTGATTTTTTTACTTCCTAACATTCCTTTTACATGAATTTTATCACCATTTTTTCGAGTTCGAACTCTTAAAGGAAATTTAACGTCCTCCTTACTTAATCGACAAATATTATTATCTGATTGATTAGAATTTTGAATTACCTCGATATTTTTGCCATTTGGTAAATTTAAATAATCAATTACCTCTATTTCATACTCTGTACTACTAATCATTTCTGTAACAAAAGTAAGTTCATTATAACTCTTTATAGCTTTTAGATTGTTAGGTAAATATATATATGTATTTGGTTTTTTAGAACGAATTAAGTGATAGATTAATTCTGCATGATGGTCTGTAATTAGCATCAAGTCATCTTGATAAATATTTTCTAATATATAGTAAATAACTTTCATTCCTATAACACGATCTAATTTTAAGAATTCCTCCACATTCAACACGTTTTGAGGAAATATCGTTGGAATTAATTTTTCCACTTCTTTATCTATATAATTATTATATTCTAATAAAATTTTACTAAACTTATAAAACTTCGTATGAACCTTAGGATCTTCTTTTTTAAATTCCGGTACAATATATTTTCTAAAACGATTACGCGTATGAATATCCTCCAAGTTGGTACTATCTATATAATAACGAATTTTATTTTGTTTATCATAATCGATTAATTGTTGTTTTGTTAATTCTATAAAAGGTCGAATAATCTTATAATTTTTACGATTTACAATCTTCGAAAAACCACTATATCCCCTTAGTGTTGATCCTCGTACAATTCTCATTAAAATTGTTTCCATCAAATCGTCTCCATGATGTGCCGTAAACAAATATTTAGCATGATATTCTTTTACAATTTGTTCAAAATAATTATATCGTTTTGTCCTTGCTTCATTTTCAAAATTATCATCCCCATAATCTTCAATAGTCATACTCTCAAAAATTATATTATGGTTTCGACAAAACTTTTCCACATACTTTTGTTCTTCCATTTGACCAGCACGACCTGTATTGTGATTAACATGGGCACATACAACTTCAATATCCAAAGCTATCTTTATCTTATATAAAATATGCAATAATGCCATTGAATCTGGGCCACCACTTACAGCAGCTACAACAGTATCACCATATTTTATATGTACATCTTTCATTAAAAATTCATATACACTATCCATAATTCACCTCAATTATTCATTTTAAGTATACCAAAAAGGAGTAGACATTGCTACCAATTAATCTTAGTAATATGATGTTCCTCTAAAAATTGATTTGTTTTAGAAAAAGGTTTACTACCAAAAAATCCACGATTTGCTGATAAAGGAGAAGGATGAACGCTTTCTAATATTAAATGATTAGGATTTTTGATTAATATTTTTTTACTTCTAGCGTAACTTCCCCAAAATATAAAAACCATAGGTTCAGACCTTTCACCTAATTTTTCAATAATAAAATCTGTAAAATTTTCCCATCCCTTATCCTTATGTGACAAGGGTTTATCTTTTTCCACAGTCATAATAGAATTTAACAATAATACTCCTTGTTTTGCCCAATCAGTCAAATCTGTTAAATTTCTTTTGACACCTACATCATCATAAAGTTCTTTAAAAATATTTCTTAATGATGGAGGCATAGGAACTCCCATTTGAACAGAAAAAGACAAACCATGTGCTTCTTTATCACCATGATAAGGATCTTGACCAAGAATTACTACCTTAACTTGATCATAATCCGTATATCGAAGAGCATTAAATATATCAGAATATTTCGGATACACTACATGAGATTTATACTGACTTTTTACGAAAATTCCAAGCTTATGAAAATAATCCTTCTTAAATTCTGGTTCTAATATTTCATCCCACTTTTTATTTATCATTAAACTTACCTTCTAAAATATCAAAATATTCTTCGCTATTTGTTGTTTTATCAATTAAATCAATCAATTCACTATCTGGAATATCAGATGTTTCTAAGTTTTCCACATTTTTTTCCACAGGAATATTATTTTCAAACAATTCTTGATTCATATCATTTGTTAATTCATGTAATGATTTTTCATCATAGAATTCTGTATTTTCTTTTGTTTCTAGACTATTATCAGTACTTTCCTCATTTTGAAAATATTGATTAACAAAATCGTCATTAATACTTTTAACAGAATCTAACATTTCGTCAAATGTTTCTTCCACAGAGTTTTCCACATTATTGTTCATAACTACCTCCTATTTCATTAGATATATCGGCAAATACATATATTGGAATCTGTTCTGCCCTACTATTCAAATCAAAATTATACTTTTTCAACACGTTTTCCACAATTTTTAAGTCATATTTATTCAGATTGTTCTTAATTGTCTTTCTTTTCTGTTGAAAACTATCATGTATAAGTTGAAAAAATAATTTTTCATTCTTAATATTATAATTTTTCTTATTTTTTTTGAATTCTACAACAATACTATCAACATTTGGCTTTGGAAGAAAAACATTTCTGCTTACATCCATCAATTTTGAAATGTCAAAATAATAGTTTAAAAAAATAGACAAAGAATTGTAATCTTTAGTACCTGGTGTTGCTTTGAAACGATCTCCAACTTCTTTTTGAACCATTACTACAATTTTATCCACAGGAATATTATCCTCTATTACCTTCATAATAATGGGTGTTGTAATATAATATGGTAAATTAGCAACTATATACAATTTTTCATATTGATATTGCTTTAAATCATCTAAAATATTGCTCTTTAGAAAATCCTGATAAAAGATATCAATATTGTTAAATTCCATTACTAAATCATTTAAAACAATTTTAAGAGTTTCATCTATTTCATAGCATAAGACCTGTTTTGCGTTTTGCGCAAGTTTTTTTGTCAATGAACCAGCCCCAGGACCTATTTCAATTACTAAAGTATTTTTATCAATGTTTGAGTTTTCCACAATTTTGTTGATAATATTCTCATCTATAATAAAATTTTGACCATACTTTTTTTTAAATTTAAAATTCTTCTCATTTAACATTTGTGACATTTTTTTTGGAGAATAATTCATAGTATCACCCTATTACATATTATACTAAATCTATTAACGCAAAACAAGAAAAAAAGGAATGATTACCATCCCCATCTTTTAATATTAAATGTAATATTGTTACCAGTAAGACCATCGCTACCCGAATCAGCATTTCTTGAATATGCTAAATCCATAACAACATTACCATTCTTCCAAGCATTTTGAACAGTACCACCTGTATCCAACACTACTGCTAAAAAAGATTCTTTTCCAGATTTTGTTATTTCTATAATTGTTCCACATGGAAACTTAGAAGTAGCCGCAGCTAAAATTCTAACATTACCATATTCATTATCATTATAATAAATTCCATTATATTTTAAGCTAAATTTTGTACCATCCACAGTCTTACAAGCTAAATACCCTTCACCAGAACAGCCAACACAATCAGGACCATATCCTATTAATTTACCAGTATAAATTCCGTAATCTCCTGTTCCTTTTTCAACAACCTCATTTGTTACCTCTTGAACGATTTTTTCTTTTACAGTAGATTCTTGATTATTTTGTTCTGTATAGCTAAGTCCTACTTTTCCCTCTGAAATAACATTTGTAACATTTTTAGGAATTTTTTTATTATATTGTACAACTGTTTTATAGTTTGTAACAGAAGTTATCACTTGAAAATCTTTTTCCTTATTTATATTATTAACAACTGCTTCATTCTCAGAATAATTACCAATTCCTAAACTTGACATAACTGATACAGTTAAAAAAATTATATATTTACTCAATAATTGCAGTAAATTTATATTCATCATATTCACCTCAAATTATGTTCACTATATTAATGGTAACACAGTTATAAATTCAAGTCAAATTGAGCACAAGCGTTATTTGTCGTCTCTTTTAATACGGATTCTAAAGAAATGTTCTTAAGTTCTGATATCTTTTTAGCCACCAATAAAGTATAGATTGGTTTATTTTTTTTGCCTCTATATGGCTCTGGTGTCAAATAAGGACTATCTGTTTCTAAAACTAAATGACTTATATCAATCTTTTTTACAATTTCTTTTAATTTTTCACTATTTTTAAAAGTTAATACCCCACCAATGCCTAGCATAGAACCCATTGAAATAAATTTTAAAGACATTTCATAACTAGAACTAAAACAATGAATAATAGACTTTACAGAATATTTTTTTAAAATATTATAAGTATCTTCTATCGCATCACGACTATGGATAACGACTGTTTTATGATATTTTGATGCAATATCTAATTGCTTTTGAAATACTAATTTCTGTTGTTCCATATTAGAACGATCAAAATGATAATCTAGTCCTATTTCACCAATTCCCACTATTTTTGGATCTGTAATATTTGCTTCGATGAAAGCAAAAAATTCGTCTTTAATATCTGATATTTCGCTAGGATGAATTCCTATTGTTCCATATACATTAGGATATTTATGAATGATTTGTAATACCTCATGATTTGTTTTATCGTTATATCCACTAACGACTAATATATTGTCTTTCATTTCTTCTATTATTTCATCAATATTATCATATTCTTCACTTAAAATATGACAATGCGTATCTATTACCATAATATCCTCCTATACAAAAATAGAAACCAAATATTTAGTTTCTATCTTCTCTACAAATTATAATATATCGAATTAAACAACTTATCATAAATACTAAATATGCAGCGTCTAACAAGTTAAAATTAACAATGACATTGCACGTTATTAAAGCATAAAAAGCTACTATCGTCATTAAAACATACTTCGATTCTTTTAGTTTGTTTAGTGACATATTCCGTTCCCTTTCTATACAACAAAATAAATATATCATATATAATTGAACAATTCAAACAAAACAAACATCTTTTTTCTGACAATTTACATCATTTTACACATTTTTTTGACGTAATTCTTCTAATTTCTTTTCTTTATCAATTCTAATGAATAATGGCTCTGGTTGATTTAATTTAATTCCATAATCTAAACCTTTAAAATTGATACTTTCTATATAACGATTTTCCGTATTTAACTGTTGGAAAATTTTGTCAGCTGTTCCAGGTAAAAAAGCTTGTAATAGTGTTGCCCCAGAACGAATCGCTTCTAATAAATTATACAAAACTGTCTTTAAACGGTCTTGTTTAGATTCATCTTTTGCTAAAATCCAAGGGGTTGTTTCATCTATATATTTATTACATCTTCTAAAAATATCAAAAATTAAGTCAATTGCTTCAGCTACTCTCAATTCATCCATTTTTTCTGTTACTTTAGTAGGAGTTTCTAAAACCAAATGAATTAATTCTTCATCAATTTCTTCTTTACAAGTTGGTTCATAAACAATCCCGTCAAAATACTTGTGAGCCATAGATATAGTTCTATTTACTAAATTTCCTAAAATATTGGCCAAATCAGAATTAATTCTTTCAATCAATAATTCATATGTAATTGTACCGTCACTTGCAAAAGGAATTTCATGTAATAAATAATATCTGATAGCATCTACACCAAATTCTTGAACTAAATCATCAGCATACATAATATTTCCTTTTGATTTGCTCATTTTATCATTTCCATATAGAACCCATGGATGACCAAAAATCTTTTTTGGAAGTGGTAAATCTAATGCCATTAACATAATTGGCCAATAAATTGTATGGAATCTTAAAATATCTTTACCAATCAAGTGGATATCTGCTGGCCAATATTTTTTAAATTCTTCAGTACTATTTCCATCTACGTCGTATCCTAAAAATGTGATATAATTGCTCAAAGCATCAATCCATACATAGATAACATGTTTGTCATCAAATGTTACTGGAATTCCCCAATCAAATGATGTTCTAGATACACAAAGATCTTGTAATCCAGGTTTAATAAAGTTATTTACGATTTCATTTTTTCTACTTTCTGGTTCAATGAAATGAGGATGTTCATCCATGTATTTTATCAATCTATCTGTATAGTTACTTAGTTTAAAGAAATATGCGTCCTCACTTGTTAGATGAACTTCTCGACCACAATCAGGACATTTTCCATCTACTAATTGTGATTCGGTAAAGAATGATTCACATGGTGTACAATATAAACCTTCATATTTTCCTAGATAAATATCACCTTGGTCGTAAAGTTTTTTGAAAATTTTAGAAACCATTTCTTTATGAGCAGGATTGGTTGTTCGAATAAACTTATCATAACTAGTATTCATAACATCCCATATTTTTCTAACTTCTAAAGCAATTTCATCTACATATTCTTGTGGATTCATTCCTGCTGATCTCGCCTTTTCCTCTATTTTTTCACCATGTTCATCTGTACCTGTTTGAAAATAAACATCATATCCTTGTAATCTTTTATAACGAGCAATAGCATCAGCTAAAACAATTTCATAAGTATTTCCAATATGTGGTTTTCCTGAAGCATAAGCTATTGCTGTTGAAATGTAAAATTTTTCTTTCATAAATTACCTCCTAATAATCACTTCTTCGTTCAACAAAATTTTCTTGTTCCTCTGTTAATAAATATTTTATAAAAATTCCTTGACAAATTTTGTCACCTTTATGAACAACATAATCTTTCATTCCTTCATTTTGTAATTTAACAAAAATATGTCCTTCATTGTCTACATTATTATAATAATCTTTATCTATAACACCTACTTGATTACACAATCTAACATTATATTTGAATCCCATGCTACTTCTATCAAATAATAACAAAACTTCACCATCATTCATATTTACTTTAATACCTGTTGGTATTTTCTTCACTTCATTTGGCTTTAAAATAAATTGTTCTATCGCTTCAAAATCATAACCTTCTGCAAATTTTGTTTCTCTTGCTGGAATCTTGCTGGAATATGATATGAATTATATAAATTTACATCATCCTTTACATCTTTTTTAAACTGTTCATAACTAATTTTTTCAAAAAATCTCATATTTCACCTCAAAAATAAAAACTGTGTCCTAGATTAAGGACGCAGTTCACGTGGTACCACCTTATTTTATAGATTTACATCTACCTCAAATATTTAACGCATAATTACGGATTAAGCTAAATATCACTTAATCTATTCCAGAACCATTTCAAATGACTATTTTACTTATTTCCACCAAACATAAGCTCTCTATCAAAATAAATTCATTTTTCTTTCCTTCACAACATTTCAATAAACACTAAAATTATATCATACATCTCTTTATTCTTCAATATATTTAGTCAAAATTTTGGTAATAATGTCCACTACTATTATATCATTATTAGTTATAGTATCTTTAGATAATAATACAATACTACCAATTAAATCACCATTTACAATCATTGGATTTACAATATAAGAATAATCTACGATTTGATCTGTAATACATAAATTTTTCGATGATTTTTGAATGATTTTTTCTCTTTTTGAAAGCATATTTTGATATTCTACACTTAATTCTTTATTAAAAAAAACATTTTTTAAAGACGAGCTTAATTCCATAATGTTACTCATATCCGTAATAATAATATCTTTATTAATTACAGAAAAAACAGAATCAATAATGTTAGAAGAAATATCGGATACATTTTTTAATTCCGAGTATTTTTTTAAAATAATATTATTATCATCAATATAAATTTCAACATTTTCTCCTTCTTTAATTCTAAAATTCTTTCTAATTTCTTTCGGTATAACTATACGTCCTAGTTCATCAATTCTTCTTACAACACCAGTTGCCTTCATCTTATACCTCACTTTCTTTAATATTTTGGATTGATTTTCCAAATTTATGTGTTATAATCGTGAAAGGAGTGATTTATATGGAAAAAATATATGTTTTTGGTCATAAAAAACCAGATACAGATAGTATTGCTGCAGCAATTTCACTATCTAATTTAAAAACTCAATTAGGGATCCCTGCTGAACCAAGAACTTTAGGAAATTTAAATAATGAAACTAAATTTGCTTTGAATTATTTTAAGGAAGATGAGCCAAAATATTTAAATGATGTAAAATTACAAGTCAAAGATACAAAATATATAAAAGATTATTTCTTAAAAAATGATCAATCTATTTACGATGGCTATAATTATATGAATAAATTTAATATTGGTAATTTACCAGTAATAGATAAAGATGGAAAATTTTCTGGATTAATTTCAATGAAAGATATTGCAAAATATCAAATGAAAGAAGAATTAAATCATTTAAATGCTTCTTACGATAATATTTTAAAATCAATAAATGGAGAAATTATCCTAAAATTTGATGATGAATTTGATATAAAATTATTAACAGCTTCCTATCGTAGCACTACATTTATAGAAAATGTAAATGTAGATAGTAAAATAGGGCTTATCGTTGGTGATCGTCATAGTATTATTGAATATGCTGTCAATAATAATGTAAAATTAATCGTTCTAACAGGAAATTCCGAAATTAAAGATATTCACTTAGATATCGCTAGAAAAAATAAAGTTAACATTATTCGTACAAATTATGACAGTTTTACTACATCACGTAAAATATGGTTAGCAAATTTTTTAAGCACAATTACAGAAAATCAAAATATTATTTGTTTCAATGAAGAAGATACTGTTGACGATGTAATGGATAAAACAAAAAAATTTAAATATAGCAATTATCCGATTATCAATAAAAATAATGAATGTTTAGGACTTATGCGTATTTCAGACATTAATGATGCTACTCGTAAAAAGGTAATCCTTGTTGATCATAATGAAGCAATTCAAAGCGTAGATGGGTTAGAAGAAGCAGAAATTGTAGAAATTATCGATCATCACAAAATTGGAACACTAGGAACAAGTCTTCCAATTAATTTTAGAAATATGCCTCTAGGTAGTTCAAACACAATTATTTATCTTTTATATAAAGAAAATCAAATAAAAATTCCAAAAAATATTGCTGGTTTAATGTTATCAGGTATCATATCTGACACATTATTGTTCCGTTCACCAACAACTACTGATATAGATAAAAAAGCAGCAAATGAATTAGCAACTATTGCTCAAGTAGATTTAGAAAAATATGGAATGGAATTATTAAAAGCAGGATCATCTTTAAAAGGAAAATCAAAAGAAGATATATTATTTATGGATTTCAAAAACTTTACAATAGATGAGAAAAAAGTAGGAATAGGACAAATTACAACATTCGATATTAGTGAGATTGAAAATGAAAAAGAAGAATATGTGGAATTAATTAATCAAATAGCTGAAAATAGTGATTATTATGCATTAGCCTTATTTGCAACTGATATTATTAAGAATGGTTCTTACATTTATTACAATGAACAAGCGAAAGAAGTTTTCGCAAATAGTTTTGATATAGATGATTTAAAAGAAGGATCTTATATTGATGGATGTGTATCTCGTAAAAAACAATTTATTCCAAGTATTATTAATACAATTGAAAAAAAATAGTCAAATGACTATTTTTTTGATTGTTCTAATATTTTTATAAAATCAAGAAGATAATAAATATAATGCTTTTCTAATTTGACAATATCAAGTGTTATAACAAGACATCCTAATGTCATTTTAAAACGAAACATTCTAGATAATTTACTAGTTTCCAAAAATAAATGTTGTCCATCCAATTGATTTGTTAACTCTTTGGATAATGTCAATTCAATAAAATTATTCGTTTGTCTAACTTTTGTGATTCCAATCTTTTTAGCCTTATTCTCAAATAATTCTTCATACATATAAATTAACATTTCATCACTTAATTTTCCAAATCGATCTTCTAATTCTAACTTGATTTTATTTAACATCTCATAAGAATTAATTTCATTTATCTTTTTATGAATTTCAATTTTTAAATCTGTTTCTTCTACATAATCATCTGAAATAGAAGTTGCCACATTAATAAGAGGTTGTTCATCTGTCTTTTCTTCCATTACTGGTAATCCCTTTAATTTTTTGATTTCATCTTCTAACATTTTTAAATATAATTCTATTCCAATAGAATCAATAAATCCAGCCTGTTCGCTACCTAATATATCTCCGGCACCACGAATAGACAAATCTCTCATGGCAATTGCAAAACCACTTCCAAGTTCTGTAAATTCTTTTATTACAGATAATCTTTTTTCTGCTATTTCCGACAATACTTTTCCCCTTTTATACATTAAATAACAATAAGCAATTAAATTTCCACGTCCAACTCTACCACGAATTTGATATAGTTGTGACAAACCAAATCGATCAGCATCAATAATAATTAACGTATTAACAGATGGAATATCAATTCCTGTTTCAATAATTGTAGTACATAATAATACATTATATTCCTTATTGATAAAAGACATCATAACATTTTCTAATTCAACTTTTGTCATTTGTCCATGAGCATAAGTAATTTTAGCCTCTGGAACTAATTTAGAAATTTGACTTGCCATATTTTCAAGATCAGACACATGATTATAAAGAATAAATACTTGACCATCTCTTGCCAATTCTTTATAAATAGCATCTTTTATAATTTGACTATTTTCTTCTAAAACGTATGTTTGAATTGGATAACGATTTATGGGAGGAGTTTCAAGTAAAGATAAATCTCGAATTCCTACCATTGACATTTGTAATGTTCTTGGGATTGGAGTCGCAGATAAAGTTAGTACATCCACATTATTTTTTAATTGTTTAATCTTTTCTTTATGTTTCACACCAAATCTTTGTTCTTCATCTACCACAAGTAATCCTAGATTTTTAAAAATAATATCATCGCTTAACAGTCTATGTGTACCTATTACAATATCTATTTTTCCTGATTTTAATCCTTCAATTATTTTTTTTGTTTCTTTTTGTGATACAAATCGATTTAAACAAGCTATGTTCACTGCATATTCCTTAAATCTCTCTAAGGCATTTGTATAATGTTGATTAGAAAGAATAGTGGTTGGACAGAGATAAGCCACCTGTTTATTTGACATAACAGCTTTAAACATCGCACGAAACGCTATTTCTGTTTTTCCATAACCAACATCACCACAAAGTAAACGGTCCATTGGTTTTTCTTTTTCCATATCTCTTTTAATTTCTTCAGTTACTTTTCTTTGATCAACAGTATCTTCGTAAATAAACCTGTTTTCGAAATCTATTTGATCTTGATCATCTTTTTTAAAAGCAAATCCTTTACTAGATTCACGCATTGCATATAATTTTAATAACTCTCCTGCAATATTTTCTAATTTTTGTTTTACTCTAAGTTTTGTTTTACTCCATTCATTGCCACCTAATTTATTAATTTTTGGTTCTAAATTATCATTCGTAGAATATTTTGAAATTAATTCAATTTTTTCTACAGGAATATATAACTTATCTCCACCCTTATATTCTATAATTAAATAATCTTTCTTTAAATTATTTTGAATTAATGTCTTAATTCCTAAATATTTTCCAATACCATGAACGTTATGAACAACATAATCACCTACACTTAATTTATTGATGTCACGAATTTTAGCTCCATATTGAAAATTATTTTTATAACGAATTTTAGTGTTTTTTTTATGAAATAATTCTGATTCACTAATTACTACTATTTCATTATATACAAATCCATTTTCTATAGGTTTAATAATTAAGTTAATTTTATTTTTAATAATTTCTTTTTCATTTGTTACAAAAAAGTTAGAACTCTCTAGATTGTCTAAAATTTTATTAATTTGATAATGATTGGAAACACATATAACGACAGTTTTATTTTGTTTGATTAATTGATTTAAATATTGATTTAACTCTTTTAAATCCTTTGGAAGAGTGTCAATATCATAAGAAACATAATTAATTTGATTTGAAATATTTATAGTAGAATCAAATTTGAATAAACAAATTTTTTCTTTTAATTGAATATCTTCTAAATGATTCATAAATTGAATATCTTTTTCCAAATTAGAATTTTCTTTATATTCAATAATTTCTTGTTGTAATTGTTGATAGCTTGTTTGAATTTCAGATATTTCATTAAATATTGTTATAGCATTATCAAAATAGCCAGAAATATTTGTTACTTGACCATACTTTGTTAAATTACGATGTTTATCAGATAATTCACCACTAGAAGTAATAAACTCTGTATTAGGTAGTATTTGAACAGATTCTAAATTATCCAATGTTAATTGTGTCTCTACATCAAATATTCGAATAGATTCAATTGTATCACCCCAAAATTCCAAACGAATAGGATTACTTTGACCTAAAGGAAAAATATCTATAACAAAGCCACGAACTGCCATCTCACCTGTTTTTGAAACAATTGTTTCTCTTGTATATCCTAAAGAAATTAATTTTTGAACTAATTCTTTCATATTATAATCTTTATTTTTATTAATTTTTAAAATAGCATCATTAAATACTTCTTTAATTGGTAAATATCTTAAATAACCCATTAAATTTGTTACAATTATTTTTTTGTTGTTTAAATCACACAAAGTCATTAATCTGTTATTTTTAAATTCTGGAGAAATAGCTAAAGCTTCACTCGTCAAAAAATCATCCATTGGAAAAAATAATACATCTTTTGTATAACAACTAATTGATTTATAAAAAAGATTAGCCTCATATAAACTGCTCGTAACAAGCAATATTGATGAATCTTCATTTATAAATTTATCATAAACATATAATGCTTTTAATTCTTTATTAAGACCTGTTACTACCTCTTCAGTTTGATTACTAAAAATTGTATTAAAAAACGACTTCATCTTCACTCCTCCTAAGAAACACTAAAAATGATACTCGACGTATCATCCATTATATTTATTCATTAAATTATCAAAAGACATACTTAAATAGTCATCTAATATCTGTGGAAATTTTTCAATAGTATTTTGAATAATTTGATTAGATTCTTGATCTAATTTTCCTAACACATAATCTTTTGTATCCATTTGTTTATTATTGGAAATACCAATTTTAATCCTTTTATAATTTCTTGTATTTAAATTAGCTTCAATATTTTTTAAGCCATTATGGCCCCCACTACTACCTTTGTATTTTATTTTTATTTTTCCCATATTCATATCTAGATCATCACTAATAACTAATAAATTATCAATATCAATTTTAAAATAATCCATATATTTTTTTATAACATCACCTGATAAATTAATATATTTTTGAGGTTTTAACAACATAATTTTTTCATTGTTATATAAAAAATATGTATAAATTCCTCCAAATTTTTCTTTATCAAAAAAAAGGCCTTTTGAAGTAGCATATTTATCTATCGCCATAAATCCCATATTATGACGAGTTTTTTCATATTCTTTTCCAGGATTACCTAAACCAACTACTAATTTCATATTAATCACCTCTATGATATTCTTTATAAACTTCACTTTTATTTAATCCACGATCATTTGAAACTTTTTTAATAGCATCTTTTGAAGAATATCCTTCTTTAATATATAAATTCACATGTTCAATAATTGTTAAATGTTCATAACGATTAACTTCATTATTTCCCGAAACAATTAATACAATTTCCCCTTTTATTTCAACGGTTTCTTGTAATAATTGTTCAAGTGTTCCTCTATATATTTCTTCAAATTTTTTAGATATTTCCCGGGAAATACACGCATTTCTATTTCCCAAAACTTCTTTAATAGTCTTTAAAGTTGATTGAATTCGATGAGGGGCCTCATAAAAAATGATGGTTGCTTTCTCATTTTTTAGTTCTTCTAATTCTTTCTTCATTTTACTTTCTTTACTATTTAAAAAACCATAAAATAGAAAAGGCTGTGGGCTTAATCCAGAAGCTATTAAAGCTGGAACAAAAGCTGTTGGACCTGGTAGTGCTACAACATTGAAATGATTATTAATAGCTACTTTGACTAACTCATACCCTGGATCACTAATAATCGGTGTACCGCGGTCTGTAACTAATCCAACATCTACACCTTTATTCAAATATTCTAATAATTTATCATCGTTCATAGATTCATTAAATTTATGACTTGATATTAATCTTTTTTTTATATTTAAATGATTTAACAACAAAGCAGTAACTCGTGTATCTTCACAAAAAATAACTTCTACTTCTTTCAAAATATTGATAGCTCTTAAAGTAATATCTTCCAAATTTCCTATCGGAGTTGGAATTAAATATAATGTAGGACTTTTATCATAGCTTTTTTGAGACATACTATCACTCCTTTATTTAAAATAATTTAAAATTTGGGTTGTATAATGACCATTTTTATCATAAATATAAAGTGGATTTAACACTTTAACACCTGGTTTACCATTTTTTACACCTTCAATTAAAAGAATATTAGAAACACTATTTAAATTGGAATAAACATATTGAATTTTTTTTGGCTCAATATTATATTTTTTCATCATTTCTATAATATCTACTAATCTTTCTGTTCGATGTACTATAGCGATATTCCCGTTATTTTTTAGCAACTTTTTTGCTATATGAAATACATCATCTAAATTTAATGTTATTTCATGTCGAGCTATTTTTTTATAATCAGATAAATTCATGATTGATTGCTCATTTACTTTGAAAAATGGTGGATTACAAGTAATAGTATCATAACAGTCTGATTGTAAATGTTTATAAAATTCATTTACATCAATATTATATAAATGAATTTTGTCTTCTAATGAATTATATTTTACAGAATCGACTCCTAAATTGTAAACTTCTTTTTGAATTTCAACACCATCAATTGTTGCATTCGTTAAATTTGTTAATATTAAAGGAACCACGGCATTTCCAGTGCCAATATCTAAAATTTTTTTTGTATTTTTACGAAGTGTTACAAAATTAGGAAGTAATACAGAATCAATAGAAAATCGGAACATTTCGTCATTTTGATAAATTTTTAAATTTTCATAGCCCAATAAATAATTAAGATTGTTCATGTATTTTAATAATTTCCTTATTCATATTTTCTATTTCGTAACTTTGTTTTAATACATCAACAGAAACAACTTTTCCTTTACCAGATTCAAGTTCAACAACTTGTCCAACTTGCGGTAATTTTTTCTTTAGTTCCTTATAGCAACAATTTTCATATTTTAAACAACATAGAAGCCTTCCACATACACCATTTATTTTATTTGGATTTAAAGAAAGATTTTGATTTTTTGCCATGGATATAGAAACAGAATCAAATTCATTAATAAATCTTGAACAACATAGTTTTTGACCACAAATTCCTACTCCACCAACTTTTTTAGCCTTATCTCTTACACCAATTTGATGTAATTCAATTCTTGTTTTATAAATAGCTGCTAAATCACGAGCTAAATCACGAAAATCAACTCGGTTGTCAGAATAAAAAGAAAATAATAACTGACTTTGATCTAATGTAAAGGAAGCGTCAATTATATTCATATTTAAATTGTACTTTTTTACTAATTGTCGGCATCTTTTTAAAGATTGATGCGCTAGTTTTAAATTTGATTGATATTTCTGATAATCTTTCTTTGTTGCGATTCTCACTATATGTCCTAAATTTTTATGTAGTTTGCTTTCATCTATTGGATGAATATTTGTACTAATATAACCAAGATGTAAAGTATTATCAGAATTTTCCACTACTACAGTAATTCCTTTTTTCAATTCTAACTTACTGGTAAAATAATACTCTATATTTTCTGTATTATCTAAAGAAATTCCTATAATATACTTCATACTACACACCTCCTATATCTATTATCATACGATCTATCAATAAGTTTTGATTGGCATTTACATTTAATTTATCTTTATAATAAATCAGTAAATTAATTTTATGGCTTAAACTATTAACTGTATTATTTTCTATAATAGTTTGATCTATTTTTTCAATAAATATATTTTTACGATTTAATTTACAATTGACAACATCTTTATAATAAAAAATTAATAATTCAAAAAATGTAATAATATCTTCTTTTTCGCGAAAAAAATCAAAAAATAATTTTTTTTCATACACAATAGTTCTTTTTTTATATTTTTCCAAATATTCTACAAACTGAATCGTATTTAAAAAAATTTTATTAAATTGATCAATAGAATCATATTTTTTCGATAAATATTGTTTTATGTCATTCGATTCACTTTTATTACAATTCAAATTTAATATTTTACATCTTGATATAATTGTTGGTAATAGTTGATGAATATTATCTGTAATAAGAATTGCCATAATATTATTTTGTGGTTCTTCCAAAAATTTCAAAATAGAATTGGCGGCAGCACTATTCATACGATGGGCTTGTTTTATAATATAAATTCTCTTTTGATTTTCAATTCCTTTTGTCATAAATTCTTCTTGTAATGAAATTAATTGTTCCTTTTTTATCCACATTCCATCTGGTTGAATAATTTTTATTTCAAGATAATTATTATTATCAATATTATGACATTGAAAACATTCATCACATTTCAAAGAATTTGAATAATGAAAGGGACACAACACACATTTTATAAAAGAAAAAATAAAATTTTCACCATCTTTATTTCCATTTGTTTCAAATAAGTAAGCATGAGAACATTTTTCTTTTTTTATATCATTCATTAATATGCGATACGCTATTTTATATTCTTCCTTGAAATCATCAAGCATATTAACACCTTCTTTAAAAAATTAATATATGTATAAATATTAGAGAAAATAATGCTGGTATTCCTAAAAAACTAATGATTCCAATATTAAAAAAATTAATAGGTATTATTATATTTAAAGGGACAGCAATTAAATTATAACTATATAGCAAAAAAGAACTAAAAATTATTTTTTTTATTATTTTAATTATTTTTTTCCACATAAGATCACCACTAAATAATATGTAGTCAAATAATTTTTATGATATTTCAGTTCTATCTTCTAAAGCTAATTCAAGTGTTAGTGAATCTATATATTCCATATCTACACCAATAGGTACACCATGAGCAATTTTAGAAACCTTTACTCCACTATTTTCTAAAATTTTAGAAATATATAATGCTGTAGTTTCTCCTTCTATACTTGGTTTTATTGCTAATATAACTTCTTTTACATCAGATTTTTTTACACGTTCAATTAATTGATTAATATTAATATCTTCAGGAGTAATATTATCCAGAGGGGATATTAAACCTCCTAATACATGATATAGTCCGTTATAAGTTCCAACTTTTTCAAATAAATTAACATTTTTAACTTCTTCTACTACACAAATTACATTATGATCTCTGTTTGGAGATTTACAAATTTCGCATAAATCTCCTTCACACAAATTATTGCATTGCTTACAATGCTTAATCTTTTTAGGAATATCTAATAAAGTATTAGAAAAAAGAGCTAAAATTTCTTCATCCATATTTAAAGTAGAAAGTGCCATTCTTTCTGCACTTTTTTCACCAATTCCAGGTAGTTTCTTAAAACATTCAATTAAATTCAATATCGTTTGTGGATACTTCATATTAAAATAATCCTGGGATGCCTTGAGTATACTTACCCATTTTTTCTGATGTTACTTTATCAATTTTATCCATTGTATTATTTAACGCTACCATAATCATATCCTGTAATAATTCAACATCTTCAAATCCATCTTCTTGATTAATTTTTATCGATTTTACTTTTTTATCTCCAGTCATTTGAATAGTTATAAAAGAATATGTTTCTTCAAATACAGTTTTATCTATTTCTTCTTTTTCCTTCATCATAGTTTTTTGTAAGTTTTGTGCTTGTTTCATCATTGCTTGTATATTCATAAATCATTTTCCTCTCTATATTCATAATTTTTAATTTTACTATTATATTCTTTTTTTATTTTTTCCCATTGATTACTATCAACAGCTATACCATGAATTGGTAAATTTAATTTTTTTAAAAATAAATCATCTATCAGTAAAATATTATCATTAAAGTCACGAACCATCACATTATTTGTATATACAATTATAAAATAATTATTTCCGTATGCTTTAATATCACCATCTAGAATTAAATCAATTATCTCAGAATATTTTTGCTTATATTTTTCATCCCGAATACAAAGAACATCGTCTTTAAACTTCAAATATTCTTTTTTGTTAAAAAAACACAAAGTATTATTGATACGAATATCTATTATCTTTTCTATATTATTTAATTTTTGATTATGTTCCACAATATCAGTAGTAATAGGTTCTACTTTACTATTATCTGAATAATCTAAATCTATCAATTTAATTATCGTTAATTCAAAAATCAATTTCATATTATTGGTATTTTTCATTTCAAATAATGAATCATTAAATTTTTCAATATAATTAATTGTATTTTCTTTTGTTAAAAATAAATCATCAACTTTTGAAGTGTTATTTCGAATAAAATTATTTAATAATAAATCTCTCAAATATAAAATTATTTCTTCCGTCAATTTATAAAAATCTTTCCCAGATTGGTTATAATTATCAATTTTTTTAAAAACAGTTTCATAATTTTTCTGATTTATTTGTTTAAAAAAATCATTGATTTCTACTGGAGTAATTGTACCATTAATTTCATGTATATCTTCTAACGTTATTTTATTATTAGAATAAGAAATTGCTTGATCTAATAAACTTAATGAATCTCTCATACCACCATCAGATAAAGAAGCTATTGCATTTAGGGCAGCATCTTCTATATGAATACCCTCTAAATTTACAATTTGACGCAGTCTTTTTACAATATCATCATTGTCTATTTTTTTAAAATCAAATCTCTGACATCTGGATAATATTGTAATAGGTATCTTATAAGGTTCTGTTGTTGCTAAAATAAATATAACATGACTAGGGGGTTCCTCTAATGTCTTTAGTAAAGCATTAAAGGCTCCTGTAGACAACATATGAACTTCATCAATTATATATACTTTATATTTTCCATATGTTGGTGCCAAAGAAATTTTACTTTTTAATTCTCTAATTTCCTCTACACCATTATTAGAAGCAGCATCTATTTCTATAATATCAACAGCCTGCTTTTTATTATATTGTGTACAATTTACACATTTTTCGCATGGGTTATAATTATCTAAATGTTCACAATTTACTATCTTTGCTAATATTTTCGCAGTACTGGTTTTTCCTGTTCCTCTTGGGCCAGTAAATAAATAAGCGTGAGATATTTTATTATATTCAATAGCATTTTTTAATGTTTTTGTAATTGTATTTTGCCCAACTACTTCATCAAAATTTTTAGGTCTATATTTTCTATATAAAGATTGATACATAGTTTCACCTCACACGTATATATTATATCATAATTTAGCATAAAAAAAGGAATTATAATTTCCTTTTTTCTTTAAAAAATTGTTGCAATAATTTTTTTGATTCTTCGTTTAAAATATTATTTTGTATAAATATTTTTTTATTTTTTAAATGATAATTTTCTAATTCACCAAAACTTTTATTAGAAATAGAATAATAAATTTTTTTAATTCTAGATTGAATAATCGCTCCTGTACACATCATACATGGCTCAACTGTTGTATATAAAATACAATCATCTAAATGCCATGTTTTTAATTTTTTACAAGCTTTTGCTATAGCTATAATTTCGGCATGCATAATAGCATTTTTTTTAATTTCTTTTTTATTATGAGCTTTAGATATTATTCTTCCATCTTTAACAATTACACATCCGATTGGAACTTCATTTTTTTTATAAGCCTTTTTAGCTTCATCAATTGCCAACATCATATATTTTTCATTCATACTAATCACCATAAAAAAAGACACACACATTTAGGAATCCTTAAGGCTGCTATTTTCCAATCCTGACCTGGTTCAAATATAAATGTTGTGTCTACTTAATAATACATTATTTTATAATAATAATCAATTATTTTAATGTTTCACGTGAAACATTATACTAAATATTTTGTTTTAAAAATATTATTAAAAAAAATATAAATAATTTTAAATGATTAAACATTAAATGTTACTAATTTCTTATTTTAGTACTAGCATATTAATAAATCAATGTTTCACGTGAAACATTGATTTAATTTTATTATTTTATATTTTTTTAATAAATTAATAAAAAAAGAATAATGTTTCACGTGAAACATTATTCTTCTGAATTTTCATTATCTTTTTCAATAACAGTTATATTGCTAACTCTTTGATTGTCTTTTAAATTAATTAATTTTACGCCTTGAGCAACACGACCTGTAGTAGAAATTTGTTCAATAGGCAATCGAATAATAATTCCACTAGTCGTAATAATCATTAAATCTTCTTCTTTTGTTACTGTTTTAAATGAAACAATATTTCCATTTTTATCAGTAACATTTAAAGCTTTAACACCTTTACTTCCTCTATGTGTTTTACGATATTCGGTAATATCGGTTTGCTTACCATAACCATTTTCAGTAACAACTAAAATTTGTCTTTCTTGATCTGATATTTCACAACCAACACATATTCCATCACCAACATCAATTCCTTTTACACCAGAAGCAGTTCTACCCATTATTCTAATTTCAGATTCATCAAAACGTATCATTCTTCCGTTAGAAGATGCAATTAAAATTTCTTTATTTCCATCTGTTTTCTTTACTGAAATTAAATTATCATCTTCTTTTAATGTAATAGCTAATTTTCCATTATTTCTTATGTTATCAAACTCACTAATATCTGTACGTTTAATTAAACCATTTTGTGTACAAAATACCATATATCTATTTTCATCTTGGTTTGAAATACTAATCATTGCAGTAACAATTTCATCTTTATCAATTGGAATTAAATTAATAATTGGTAATCCTTTGGATTGTCTATTATATAAAGGAACTTCATATCCTTTCATTCGATATACTTTTCCTTTATTTGTAAAGAATAATATATAATCATGAGTCGTCATTGATATCATGTTTTTAACAAAATCCTCTTCATTTGTTGCCATTCCTTTAATTCCAACTCCACCACGATTTTGTGATTTATAATTTTCACTATTTACACGTTTAATATAACCATTATTTGTAAGTGTTATAATGATATCTTCTACTGGAATTAAAGATTCATCTTCAATATAATCAATAGCAGTCATGTCAATATTTGTTCTTCTATCATCAGCATATTTATTTTTAATTTCAATTAATTCTTGCTTGATAATATCTAGAACTTTTTGTTCAGAAGCCAAAATAGATTTCAATTCTTCAATACGTTGTAATAAATCTTTTAATTCATTTTCTATTTTATCTTTTTCTAGACCAGTTAATCTTCTTAATTTCATTTCTAATATTGCTTCACATTGGATTACATCTAAAGCAAATTTAGACATTAATTGTTCTTTTGCAATATCATCAGTCTTAGAAGATTTTATAATTTTTATTACTTCATCAATATTATCTAAAGCTATTTTTAATCCTTCTAAAATATGTACCCTAGCTTCACACTTATTTAAATCAAATCTAGTTCTTCTAATAATAATTTCTTTTTGATAATCAATATATTTTGAAATAATTTCTTTAAGACCAAGTGTTTTAGGAACACCATTGTCTAGCATTAAAAATATAATTCCATAATTTGTTTGAAATTGAGTATGTTTATATAAATTATTCAAAACAACTTGTGGATTAGCATCTCTTTTAAGAGTTATTGTAATTTTTACACCATTTTTTAAATCTGTATGATAATCAGAAATTCCCTCAATTGTTTTATTATGGACTAATTCAGCAACCTTATTTTTTAATTCCATAGTATTAACACCATATGGAACTTCATCTACAATAATGTAATGTTTTCCATCTTTTTCTTCAATGCTTGCTCTACTACGAATTGTAATTGTACCACGTCCAGTTTCGTACGCCTTTTTTATACCACTATTTCCTAAGATGATACCTCCTGTTGGAAAATCTGGACCTTTAACATATTTCATTAATTCTAAAGTATCAATCTCAGGATTATCAATATAGGCAATACATCCATCAATAACCTCTCCTAAATTATGTGGAGGAATATTAGTTGCCATTCCAACTGCTATTCCCATCGTACCATTAACTAAAATATTAGGAAATCTGGATGGTAAAATTTCTGGTTCCTTTTCAGATTCGTCAAAATTTGGAATAAAATTTACAGTATTTTTATTAATATCCCTTAATAATTCCAATGAAATTTTTGATAATCTTGATTCAGTATAACGCATGGCAGCGGCACCATAACCTTCAATATTACCAAAATTACCATGACCATCTACCAACATATGACGATAACTGAAATCTTGAGCCATCCTAACCATTGCCTCATAAATAGACGAATCTCCATGTGGATGATATTTTCCCATTACATCTCCTACAATACGAGCTGACTTTTTATGTGGTTTGTCCGGCGTATATCCTGATTCATACATTGACCATAAAATTCTACGATGAACAGGCTTTAAACCATCTCTTAAATCCGGTAAAGCACGAGATATAATAACACTCATTGAATATTCCAGAAATGATGATTTTACTTCTTCTACTATACTATTTTCTTCTAATCTATCTCTACTATGATCCATATAAACACCTCCTAAATATCTAAGTTTTCAACATAGCTAGCATGTTTTTCAATAAATTCTCTTCTAGGTTCTACTTCGTCTCCCATAAGTTTAGAAAAAATATCATCTGCTGCAATTAAATCATCTACAGTAATTTTTCTAAGAATTCTGGTATTAATATCCATTGTAGTTTCATTTAATTCTTCAGCATCCATTTCACCTAATCCTTTCATACGAGAAATGTCATACTTTGTGTTAGGATTTAAAGAGGCTAAATAAGCATCTCTTTCTTCCGGATTCAATACGTATTTAATAGTCTTTCCATGTTTAATACAAAATAATGGAGGTTGAGCAGCATATACATATCCGGCCTCTACAATAGGTCTAAAAAACCTATAAAATAATGTTAATAACAATACTCTTATATGTGATCCATCTACATCAGCATCAGTCATAATAATAATTTTATGATATCTCAATTTATTCAAATCAAATTCTGTACCAATTCCTGTTCCAAAAGCTGTAATAATTGTTCTAATTTCTTCATTAGATAATGCTCTATCTAATCTAGCCTTTTCAACATTCAAAATTTTTCCTCTCAATGGCAATATTGCTTGTGTCATAGAATTTCTTCCCTTTATAGCAGAACCACCAGCTGAATCTCCTTCGACCAAAAATATTTCACAAACTTTAGGATCCTTATCTTTACAATCAACTAATTTACCACCAAAATTAACAACATCTAAATCACTTTTTCTTCTTGTTAATTCTCTAGCCTTTTTAGCAGCAACTCTTGCTCTAGCAGCTGTCATTGTTTTTTCCACAATCAATTTAGCTTCATCTGGGTTTTCCATTAAAAATCTTTCAAATCCTGCTGAAAAAACATTATCAGCAAGCTTACGAACCTCGGAATTTCCAAGTCTTCCTTTTGTTTGACCCTCAAATTGAGGATTTGGATGTTTACAAGAAACAATCATTGTTAATCCTTCTTTAACGTCATCTCCAGTTAAAGAATCATCTTTTTCCTTTAAAAAATTATTTCTTCTAGCATAATTATTAATGATACGAGTTAAGGCTCTTCTTACACCTTCTTCATGAGTTCCTCCATCATGAGTATTTATATTATTTACAAATGAATATATACTGTCCGTATAACCAGAATTGTATTGCATTGCTACTTCAAAAAATACTCCATCATCTTCCCCTTCTAAATGAATTATTTGGTTGTGAATTGGAGTTTTATTCTTATTTAAATATTTTACATATTCACTAATTCCACCTTCATAATGGAATATTTCACCAGTTGTATCCTCATCATCACGATCATCTCTCAAAGTTAATTTTAATCCTTTATTTAAAAAGGCTAATTCACGAGTTCTAACTTTTAATGTTTCATAATCATAGATATCAGTGTCAAAAATATCAGGATCAGGTTTAAAAGAAACTGTAGTACCCGTTCTTGATTGTTCACATTCACCAATTACAGTTAATTTTTGAACTGTTTTTCCACCATTTGCGAATTTACATTCATATATTTTTCCTTCTTTGTAAACTGTAACTGTTACCCATTTTGATAAGGCATTTACAACAGAAGCACCTACTCCATGTAATCCTCCAGATACTTTGTATCCTCCACCACCAAATTTTCCACCAGCATGTAAAACTGTATAAACTGTTTCAACCGTAGATATACCTGTTTTAGGATGAACTCCTACTGGAATTCCTCTACCATTATCCTTTACAGTGATAGAATTATCTTTATTAATAACAATTTCAATATTATTACAAAAACCAGCTAAAGCTTCATCAATAGAGTTATCCACAATTTCCCACACAAGATGATGTAAACCTTTTACATCAGTAGTTCCTATGTACATACCTGGTCTTTTTCTTACAGCTTCTAAGCCTTCCAAAACTTGAATATCCGAAGCATCATAATGTTCATTTTTATTATCCATTTTTATTCACCTCTGTTATTTTTTTTATTGAACCATTTTCTATTTCAATTAATTTTGATCCATTCCTAATTTTTTTACTAATATTATTTAAATCTGTCGTCGTTATAATTGTTTGCATATCTTGATTAATATATTTAAGCAAATTATTTTTCTTTTTTCTATCTAATTCACTAAAGACATCATCTAAAAGCAAAATTGGATTACTTCCTCTATATTGATAAAATATTTTAATTTCAGATAATTTTATTGCTAATATAGCCATTCTTTGTTGGCCTTGAGATCCATAACTCTTAATATTATCGTTTTTGATTAAAAAATCTAGATCATCTCTATGTGGACCAATTAAAGTTACCTTATATTTTTTTTCTTTAGAAAATATTTCTTCAAAAGAAGTTTTTAGTTTCTCTTTGATTAAGTTTCTATTATAATCTTTAAATTTTAAAGAAGTTTTATAAGTAATATGAAAATCCTTAATATTTGATAAATTTTCATAAATATTAGAGATATTTTCATTTAACTTATTAATAAATTTATAACGCAATTGATAAATAATAGCAGCTTTATCGATTAAATAGTTTGTCAGAATAGCAAAATAATTTTCATCGAAGTAACTATTTTTTAAATAATCATTTCTCATTTTTAGTAATTTATTATAGTCATTTAAAATTGATAAATAATCAGGATATAACTGACTTATTTCTGAATTTAAAAATCTTCGTCTTTCACTAGGTGATCCTTTTATTAAAGTTAAATCATCTGGGTAAAAAATGATTATATTCATTTTTGAAATATAATCATTAATTTTTTTTATTTCATTATTATCAACTTTTAATTTTTTAGCATCGTCATTAAATATTAATTCTAATTTAGTTTTGATACTTTTATCATATAAATTTCCACTTATTTTAAAAAAAGATTTTCCTGTTTTTAATAAGTTATTATCAATATAAGAACGATGTGACTTAGTTAAACCTAAAACATATAAACTTTCTAATAAATTTGTTTTTCCTTGGCCATTTTTTCCATAAATAATATTAATACCTTTTTCTAAACTCAATGCTAAGTTATCGTAATTACGAAAATTTGTAATATTTATATTTTTTAAATACATTATACACCTTCTTTTTTTATAAAATGGCCTATTTTTCAAAAAATAACTATTCTTAGTACACCTGTACCTATAAACAATTATACCACAAAATCAAAGAAAAAATAAGCATTTAGCTTATTTTTCTTCTTTTTCTTATAACTGATTCTAATCTAGTTGATCTTAAAATTTGATTTTCTAAAGATCCTATTGAAATATTTAAAATTAATTCATAACCATTTTTAAAAATAATTTTTGAATTTCCCTCATAATCATTATAATCATTAATTTGTTCCAAAGAAATCCAATAGCAATCATCTGCTCTAGAAGAACTAGTTGGAAAAAATATAATATTATTAGTTTCTTCTATCAATATAGGTGTCTTATAACTTACACCTATTAAATTTTTTGTTCCTTCATGACGTCCAAGAAAAGAACTTCCAAAATATCTACAACTATGGTCTACAATTTCTGTTGATTTTTTTAATACAATATATTCCCTATCCTCTTCTACCACTTTCGATTTATTATTTGATAAAGGAATAATTACAATAGTTTTCCTGTTTATTTCATAATTATCCATTTATCCACCTCCCCCTAATTAGCAAAGCTAATGGCTACTACTATAATCATTAGATATGTCGATTTCTGTTGAAAAAGAAAAAAATAGGAAAATTCCTATTTTAATATGTTTTAACCGGAAGAATCAATTGAGTAACATCACTGTTATCCACATCTTTAATAATAATTGGTTTTTCTTCTCCATTAAATTTTACAGCAATTTTATCACATTCCACAGCCTTTAACGCATCTAACATATATTTTGATGAAAATGCAATTTTCAATTCTTCAGTAGAATTTGCTTCTACATTCATTTTTTCTTCTACATGACCGATTTCTGGAATATTTGAAGAAATTTCAACTATTCCATTAGAATAATGTAATTTAATAGTATTTTTATCAAATTCACTTGTTAAAAGAGAAGCTCTATCAATTGCTTGATAAAATTCCTCCCAATTCATAGTTAATATTAATTTAAATTCTGTTGGAATTAATCGATTTGTATCAGGATATTCACCATTAATTAAACGACTCATCACTATAATATTATCAAATTTAAATATAACTTTGTTATTAAAAATATGAATTTCAATAGGTCTATCATTATCAGAAAGCATTTTTTCTAATTCATTCAAATTTCTAGTTGGAATAATAATATTAATAGAATCTTCTAATTTAGACATTAATGTTATTTCTTTTTTTGCTAAACGATAGGAATCTGTTGATGTACATTCTAATAAATTTTCGTTAATTTTGAAATTAATTCCTGTAAATTCTGGACGATTCTCTTGAGTTGATGCTGCAAAAGAAGTTTGTTTTACTAATTTTTTAAATGCAGTTCTAGTGATTTGGAAAGGATATTTACTATCACTTAAATCTAATTCTGGAAATTCATTAACATTATTGCAATTTAAATCAAAAGAGGAATTAGAAGTAGATATATTAATCTTATTATCTATAAATTCTTCAATTTTTATAATAGTATTAGGAAGTTTCCTAACAATATCATAAATATATTTTCCAGAAATAACAATTTTTCCTATCGAATTAATCGATTCAATACTAGAGCTAGGAATAAAGGTTCTAATAGCACTTTCATTATCTGTACTTGTCATGTATAAACCTTCATCAGTTAACTCAAATTTAATACAGTTCAAAATTGGAATAATATTTTTTGTAGATATTCCTCTTATTACATAGTTTAAGTTTTCTAATAATATATCTTGTTTAATTTCTATATTCATATATATACCTCCTAATTATAATTATTTATATTTTATTATTATTATTAAAGTGGAAAATGTTGAAAACTAAATAAATCCTTGAAAAATAAGGGATAATTTACATTTTTAATTGTTAATAAAGTGTTAATAAAATGTAATTATCCACTGTTAAGAAATCTTTTCAATAATTTTTGCTATTTCTATTTGTAATTCTTTATTACTTTTTAGTTGTTTTTTAATTTTATCTACAGAGTGCATTACTGTAGTATGATCTTTTCCCCCGAATTCGATTCCAATCTTGGGAAATGACTCATTTAGTTCTGTTCTACAAATATACATAGCAACTTGTCTTGGAAAGGCAATACTTGCCATCCTTCTTTTACTTTTCATATCTTCTACTGTAATATTATAATGATTTGCTACAAGTTGTTGTACCTGCTCTACTTTATTTTTAGAAACAACAGTTTTTACAAAAAATCCTTTAAGTGCCTCATTTGCTAAATCTAAAGTAATAGGACTTCCACTCATCATAGCTGCATAAGCAACTACCCTAGTAATTGCTCCTTCTAGTTTTCTAATATCACTTGTACAGTTACTTGCAATAAATTCTTGAACATCTTTTGGAAAAGGATTGGATAACATATGCCCTTTTACTTTATCTTCAATAATTTTTAAACGAAGTTCAAAATCCGGAGGTTCTATGTTAATTGTAATTCCCCAGTTAAATCTTGTGGTTAAACGTTCTTCAAGTAATTTTAAATCATCTGGAGAACGATCTGAAGAAATAATAATTTGTTTATTTTTATCATATAATTCATTAAAAGTGTTGAAAAATTCTTGTTGCGTTTTAGCACCTGTTCCAAGATATTGAATGTCATCGATGATTAAAATATCAATATCACGATATTTTTTCTTAAATAATGCCACTTTATCAAAATTTGGCTCATCTGTTGCTTTCTTGCTAATTCCAACAAAATCATCAATAAATTTTTCACTTGTTACATATAATACCCTACTCTTACTATTTTTCATAGCATAATTTCCAATTGCATGCATCAAGTGAGTTTTTCCTAACCCACTACTTCCATATATAAATAAAGGATTATACATTTGACCCGGTTTCTCGGCTACTGCAAAAGCTGTTAATTTCGCAAATTTATTACTCTCTCCTACTATAAAGTTATCAAAGGTGTAATTTGGTTTTAAATTAGTCTCAAATGTAGAAATAGATGGTACCCCTATATTTTCTGTATCGATTGTGATATTTTCTGTAATTTCATCTTCTGTTAAATAATCAAATTTGAAGTTAGAACCAGAAATTTCAGTAAATATTTCTTCAATCATTTCATTATAATTCTCACTCAACATTTTTTTATGTACATGCATAGGAACTGCCAAAGTAACAATATTGTTTTCAATTTTTACAATTCTAGTGTCGGCGAACCAAGTATCATATGTTACAGGTGATAATTCAGATTGAATCCGCTCTAAAAAAGAATTCCAAAGTTGCGAATTATCCATATGATACACCTCCTGCTCAAATATTCACCTATATTCTACATTATTTTTATAGAAAAACAAAGAAAAAAGTGGAAAAATCGTAAAAAAAAGTATTATTAACAGTATTTTTCCACAAAAAAAACATTGAAATACAATAAAAATAATAGAAATTAACATAATTTGTGGAATAAGTTAATATTAATTATGCACATTGTGAAATACAATAATTTTTTTTCAGTGGAAATGTGTAAAAAATAAAATTTTTCATATATTATAAAGAAAAATAAAATAGTTTTATAATGTGGAGAATGTTTTTTATTAAAAATAACTGTGGAAAGAAAAAATATTTGACAAATCCAACAAATATATATATAATTGATAAAGCAAATGCGAATTTATATAAAAAAGGAGGTATAGCTATGAAAAGAACTTATCAACCTAATAATAGAAAAAGAAGTAAAAAACAAGGTTTTTTTGCTCGTATGAAAACTAACATTATTAATAATCGTAGACGAAAAGGTCGTAAAGTTTTATCACATTAAACACTTATTTGTGTTTTTTTTATTTTTATTTCAAAATTCAATATGATGTTAATAGTACACAAAATAATAATAACTATACGAAAATAAGTGATTTGCTAATAATAGTGAATATATAGTATAATACAAAAGAAATGAAGTGATAAATTTGAAAAAAATAAATATAATAAAAGAAAATAAAGAATTTGATTCAATGATTAAAACAATAAAACCATTTAGAAGTAAGTATTTCATGGTCTTTTTGAAAAGAAATCAAGAAAATTATCATTTTGGTATTAGTGTCAGTAAGAAAATATGCAACGCTGTGGGAAGAAATAAAATAAAACGACAAATAAGAAATATTATTGATTCCAAAGACTATCAAAAAAATTTTAATTGTATTATAATAGTAAAGAAAACTATTTTAAATGCTACATTTTTAGAAATGAAATCAGATTTATTATATTGTTTTGACAAATTAAATATAATTAAAGGAGAAAATAATGAAAAAGAATTTAATAAAGCTTAGTATTATTGTTATAATGCTATTTAATTTAACAGGTTGTACATCATACCTAAAAGATGAAAATAAGAAAATAATTCAAAATAGTTCTACTGGTCAAAATTTACCTCTTAACATATTATGTAAACCAGAAGATCAAGATACATTAAAAATATATGAGAATTATAATGAAACCACTGAAAATAAAAAAGTTGATTTAAATAATTTATCAGTTTGTAAAACAATGCCAATTAAATCAAGTAGTTATCAAGGCTTATGGGTAACATTATTTGTTCAACCTTTAGCTTGGTTAATTATTCAAATTGGAAATCTTGTGAATAATTATGGCTTAGGATTAATTTTATGTACTATATTAATTCGTTTAGTTGTATATCCGTTTACTCGTAAAACAGCATTACAATCAGAAAAATTAAAAAAAGCCCAACCAAAATTAACAAAATTAGAGAATAAATACAAGAATAAGACTGATCAAGAGAGTATGATGAAAAAATCTCAAGAAATGATGATGATATATAAGGAATATGATATTAAGCCAATGTCTGGTTGTTTATTTACCTTTATTCAAATACCTTTATTCTTTGCCTTTTATGAAGCAATTAGTAGAATCCCAGCAATTTTTGAAGAAAACTTTATAGGATTCCAATTGGGTACAAGTCCTTCTGTGGCTCTATTAAAACAAGGAAAACCAATTTATTTAATTTTAATTGTTCTAGTTGTTTTAGCTACTTATTTCTCATTTAAATTAAATAGTGCTGCTACTATGAGTAAAGAACAAGAAGAACAAATGAAAACAATGACTAATGTGATGATATTTATGATGGCTATTGCATCATTTACTATTTCATCTGGTATAGCTATTTATTGGATTACTTCAAATGTATTTACTATTATACAAAATTTATTAGTAAAAAGAGGTGACAAAAATGCTAGAAATTAAAAAATATGAAGCAAAAACTAAAGAGGATGCATTAGATAATGCCTTAAAGGAATTGAAACTTACAAAAGAAGACTTATTCTTAAAATCAGAATTTATTGAAGGTAAATTATTTAAAAGTCCTAAGTATATAGTCTCTGTATTAAAAAAACAAGATGTAATAGATTTTATTGCTGACTTTATAAAAAATATAGCGATTTATATGAACTTGAATATAGAAACTGAAATAATTGAATCTGAGGAAGTTTTTAATGTTTTATTGGTATCAAATAATAACTCTATACTAATAGGAAAAGAAGGAAAAAATTTGAATGCCTTACAAACGTTAATTCGTCAAATGATAAAAAATCAAACAGGTTTATTAATTAAACTAAATTTAGATGTTTCAAATTATAAAGTAAAAAAATTAAAAAAAATAGAACAGTTAGTTAGAGGAATTGCTAAAGATGTAGAAGATACACAAATGTCTGTTTCATTAGATTCAATGAACTCATATGAGAGAAGATTAGTACATAAAATTATTGATGAATATGATTCATTGACAACAGAAAGTATTGGAGAAGGAAAAGACAGACATGTAGTAATTAAATATAAAGAAATATAATCATTGATTATATTTTTTAGTAAGGGGAATTTTATGACTGTTATGGAGAAAAGTGAATATTATAAAATAATATATGATATTTTAAAAAATGAGGAATTTCAAAAAAGAAAATATTATCCACATCATGGAAAAATTAGTGTTTACGAGCATTCTTTGGCTGTTTCAAAATTATCTTACGATATTGCAAAAAAGTTAAAATTAGATTATAAAAGTGCAGCAATAGGCGGACTTCTCCATGATTTTTATCCTAATCCATGGCCAAGTAATAAACAAAAAGAATTTTTCAAAAAACATGGATTTGTACATGCTAGAGAGGCAATGGAAAATTCCTATCAATATTTTTCTGAATTAATGAATGATAAGATAAGCAATATCATATTAAGACATATGTTTCCATTAAATATAATTCCACCAAAATATTTAGAAGGATGGATTATAACTTTGGTAGACAAATATGTTTCTCTAGAAACTTTAAAAAATCCTACTTTTTTTACAGATTTATTTGGTATTAGAAAGAAAAGTGATCAAAATGGATGATACAATTACAGCTATATCAACGGCTTTAGGTGTTGGTGCTATTTCTATCATAAGAGTAAGCGGAAAAGAAGCAATTTCAATTGTTAATAAAATTTTTAAAGGACATAATTTAATGAATGTTGAGTCACATACTATTCATTACGGTAAAATTGTAGATCATGAAGAGATTATAGATGAAGTATTGGTGACAGTAATGAAAAGTCCTAAAACATTTACCCGTGAAGATGTCGTAGAAATTAATTGTCACGGTGGAATTTCTACTACTCAAAAAGTATTAGAATTACTTTTAATAAATGGATGTCGTTTAGCAGAACCAGGAGAATTCTCTAAAAGAGCTTTTCTGAATGGAAGAATTGATTTACAAGAAGCAGAAGGAACTATGGATTTAATATCTGCTAAAACCGAAGAGCAACGTAAAATAGCTATTAATAAAATGGAAGGAAAAGTTTCTCAATTAATCAGAAATATAAGAGATAAATTAGTAAGATTATTATCCAATATTGCCGTCAATATAGATTATCCAGAATATGAAGATATTGAAGTAGTAACCAACCAAAGAATTCAATCTGAAATAGAAATTGTGGAAAATGATATTTTGAAAATTATAAAAGAAAGTAAAAATGGGTTGATTCTTCAAAATGGTATCAAAACAGTTATTGTAGGAAAGCCAAATGTAGGAAAAAGTAGTTTATTAAATAATTTATTAGAAGAAGATAAAGCAATTGTTACTGATATAGCTGGTACAACGCGAGATATTGTAGAAGGTACAATAAATATAGATGGTATCCCTTTGAATATAATTGATACTGCTGGAATTAGAAAAACAGATGATATAGTAGAAAAAATAGGTGTGGAAAAAAGTATCCAATTGCTGGATCAAGCTGATTTAGTATTGTTTGTTTTAAATAATAATGAAGAAATAAGCAAAGATGAATTAGAAATATTAGATCAAATAAAAGATAAAAATTACATTGTTGTTATTAATAAAATTGATTTACCAATGAAACTTTCTTTGAAATTTAATACACCATTTATAATTAAAATGAGTAATTTAGAGAAAACAGGGTTAGAAGATTTAAAAAATGCTATAAAAAAAATGTTTGATTTAGAACAAATAGAAACATCAGATTTTACTTATTTAACAAATTCTAAGGATATAGCAATATTAAAAAAAGCCTTAAAAGGCATAAAAGATATTCAAAACAGCATAATTCAAAATGTTCCAATAGATATGCTAGAAATAGATATCAAAGAAATATGGAATCTACTGGGAGAAATTACGGGCGATACTTATGAAGATGAATTAATCGATAATATATTTAAGAATTTTTGTTTGGGAAAATAGGTTAATGCCTATTTTTTTTTGTATAAGTTTTCGTATCATAATAATATAATCCATCTTGTTTTTTTATTAAATGTTTTGAAAAGAATTTATATTTTTCTTGATATATAGGGTCCAATTGATCATAATCATAAGCTAAGTAATCGTATAACACACTAAGATAATCGTTATGTACAATTGGTAATGATTTTAAATCTATGTAATTTTCCTGTTCAATTGCCAAATATTTTAATTCTTCTTTTATTAACAGTTTCCCAATATCTTTTAAAAACAAAATGTTTACATCATCATTTATTTTATTTTCCATAAAAACCTCCAATATAGTATATTCTGAAATATTTTAATTATTCTTGTTAGAAATGTAAAAAAATAGTATAATATTTGAAGTTTAGGAAGTGAAATTTATGAACTATGAAATTATTGTTGTAGGTGGTGGACATGCCGGTTGTGAAGCCTCTTTAGCTTCAGCTCGTATGGGACATAAAACTTTATTAATTACAGGAAATATAAAAAACATTGCTGATATGCCTTGTAACCCATCTATAGGAGGATCCGCAAAAGGAATTGTTGTAAGAGAAATTGATGCATTAGGTGGAGAAATGGGAAAAAATGCTGATAAAGCCCAAATTCAAATGAAAATGTTAAATAATAAAAAAGGTCCTGCAATTCGAGCACTTAGAGCTCAAGCTGATAAAGTAATTTATCCACAAGAAATGTGGAAAACTTTGTGTAAAACATCTAATTTAGAAATAAAAGAAGGATTAGTAGAAAATTTAATTGTGGAAAACAACAAGATTATGGGGATAATTCTTGAAAATGGGGAAAAAATATACTCTAAAGCCGTAATTTTAACTACAGGAACATATTTGAAAGCTGATATTTTAGTTGGGGATACTAGAAGAAGAGAGGGACCTCATGGTGAAAAGCCTTCTAATCATTTAAGTGATAATCTAAAAAAATTGGGATTTATAATTAAAAGATTGAAAACAGGGACTCCTCAAAGAATTGATAAAGATACAATTGATTTTACGAAGACAAAAGTGGAAAAAGGATCAGATACTTTATTGAGTTTTAGTTTTGATGATAAACCTAATTATTCAATAGAAAATCAGATACCTTGTCATTTAATATATACAACTCCAGAGACACATAAAATTATTAAAGATAATTTAAATAAAGCCAGTATGTACGGTGGATTGGACGATATCACTGGAATCGGGCCAAGATATTGTCCTTCAATAGAGGATAAAATAGTTCGTTTTGCTGACAAAGAAAAGCATCAATTATTTTTAGAACCAGAAAGTATGATAAAGGAAGATCTTAATTACGGAAATACAATTTACTTACAAGGTTTTTCTACTAGTATGCCACATGATATTCAGGAATTGATGGTTCATAGTTTACCAGGATTAGAACACGCCAAAATATTAAAGTATGCTTATGCTATTGAATATGATTCTATTTACCCAACACAGTTAAATAGAACTCTTGAAACAAAAATTGTGGAAAGCTTATATACGGCTGGTCAAATTAATGGAACGAGTGGATATGAAGAAGCTGCTTGTCAAGGATTAATTGCTGGTATTAATGCTGCTTTAAAGTTAGAAAAAAAAGAGCCATTAATTTTAAAACGAAATGAAGCTTATATTGGAGTATTAATTGATGATTTAGTTACAAAAGGAATTCGTGATCCTTATCGTTTACTTACTTCTAGAGCAGAATATCGTTTATTGCTAAGACATGATAATGCTGATTTAAGATTAAGAGAATATGGTTATCAAGTAGGATTAATATCAGAAAGTCAATATCAGAAGTTTTTAGATAAAAAGAAGCAAATCTTAGAACTAACTGAATTCCTTAAGAATACAAAAATAACTCCTTCTAAAGAAAATATGAGTAAATTGGAAAATTTGAATACACCTATGCTAAAAGATGGAATTAGTTGTTATGATTTTTTAAAAAGACCTGAGATTACAATTGAATTATTAAAAGAAAATGGTTTATTAGAAATTAATTATGATCAAGAGGTAATAGAACAGGTTGAAATTAATATAAAGTATGATGGTTATATTATTAAAGAACAAAAAGAAGCAGAAAAAATGTTAAAATTAGAAGATAAAAAAATTCCTGTAGATATTGATTATGATAAAATATCTAATTTAGCAAGTGAAGCTCGTCAAAAATTAAAAGAAGTAAATCCTACTTCTATTGGACAAGCTTTAAGAATTAGTGGAGTAAATCCAGCAGATATTTCTATTTTAATGATTTATTTGAGAAAGGAATATTATAATGCCAATTAATGATTTTATAGAAGAATTGAAAAAAATAGGAATTATATTGAATGATAATCAGTTAAATCAATTAGAACGATATTATGAATTACTAGTAGAAAAAAATAAAGTAATGAATTTAACGGGAATTGTAGAAAAGGAAGAAGTTTATCTAAAACATTTTTATGATAGTTTGACTATAGTAAAAAGTATTGACTTAAATAAAATAAGTAATTTATGTGACATTGGTACGGGGGCAGGTTTTCCTGGCTTAGTACTAAAAATAGTTTTTCCACAATTAAAAGTTGTATTGTTAGATTCCTTAAATAAAAGAGTTGATTTTTTAAATAATGTAATAAATACACTAAATTTAAAAAATATAGAAGTTATTCATACCAGAGCAGAAGAATATGCTTTATTACATCGGAATAGTTTTGATGTTACAACTGCTAGGGCTGTTGCTAATTTAAGTATATTGTTGGAATATGCGATTCCTATGACAAAAGTTGGTGGCTATTTCATAGCATTAAAAGGAAATGTTAGAGAAGAATTAGAGGATAGTAAGAATGCTTTGAAAGAACTAAACACCACATTTATTGATTTATGTGAATTTAGTTTACCTGTGGAAAATAGTATTCGTTCTATTTGTAAATTTCAAAAAAATGGAGATGTAAAAAAATATCCAAGAAAATATTCTGAAATAAAAAAAAGAAAATTATAATTCTTTTTTTTTATTTCCCAAAAATATTGAATTATTTCCCAAAATATAGTATAGTATATTTAAGAATAAAGGAGGGCGTTTTTATGGAAATGGAAAAACAAATTCAAATTTTAAACATTGATGATATTTTACCAAATAGATTCCAACCTAGAATTAAATTTAATGAACAAGCAATTAATGAACTTGCCGAATCTATTAAATTGCATGGTGTAATTCAGCCAATTGTCGTAAGAAAAATCAGTGATAAATATGAAATTATAGCTGGTGAGAGAAGATATAAAGCTAGTATATTAGCGGGAAAAACAACAATTCCTGCAATTATTACATCACTAGATGATAAAAATAGTGCTGAAGTAGCTTTAATAGAAAACGTCCAACGTCAAGATTTAACACCAATAGAAGAAGCTATCTCGTATAAAAAGATTTTGGATATGGGATATATTAGTCAAGAGGCATTGGGTGAAAAACTAGGTAAAAAGCAATCAACAATAGCTAATAAATTAAGACTTTTGAATTTGAATGATGAAGTACAGGAAGCTTTGATGGAAAACAAAATTTCAGAAAGACATGCTAGATCATTATTAAAATTAAATAATGATCAACAAATATTAATGTTAAATAGAATTATGAATGAAAGAATGACTGTTAGAAAGACAGATGAAGAAATAGAAAAGTTATTAAATAGTACTTCATCTGATAATTCAACATCAGATAATGAAGCAAAAGAAATAACTAAGGGAGAAATGACAATGAATGATGATACAATAAAAGAATTTAATATTCCAACAGAGCCCATTATAGAAAATAATCAACCTTCATTTGTTTTTGAAGACGAAGAACCAGAACAAAAAACAAATATTCCACAACAACCTGTGGAAAACTACAATTCAGATGTTAATCCTGGCTTTATGGATATTGATAAAATTGAAAAAGAAGCTACAGATATCGTAAAAGAACCAGCTGAACCAGCCGATATAAATGAATTATTAAAACCAACAGAACAACCTGTAGATATTATGTCGCAAGTAGAACAACAACCAGAGCAGAAAGAGGAAGAAACAGTTCCCGTAACGGGTGGAAAATTCTTTAATATGTTTGGAATAAATAATTCAGAAACGAATCCAAATTATGTTGAAGATATAGAAGATAAACAAGTAAATATGGATTTTGGAGAACCAATATCAAATCCATCAAATATTTTTGGAACAGATTCTTTATTTGCCCAACCATCAGTTAAGGAAGAACCAAAAAATGAAAAAATGAATAACTCATTTAATAGTTTTCAACAACAACCTGTGGAAAACTATAATAATCAAGTAACTGATGATTCGACACCAGAAGAATCTATTTATCCTACACCAAAACCTATATCTGTGGAAAATAATGTAGTGTCTAACAATAATGATGGTTTCGATTCTAATTTAGTAGATTTTTCTAAGCCAATAGAACCATTAAATTTAACAGATGATGATAGTTTTACCAATATGAATGCTAGTGAAAAAGTTATGGATAACTTTTCTGTAAATAAGAATGTCAAATTCGATGAAAATGGCGATATAGAAGTGCCTATACCACAAACTAATCAACGTTTTGTCACTGCTGATATGAAAACTGTAATTAATACAATTAGAGATTGTGCAGCAACAATTGAAAAATATGGCTTTAAAATCGAAACAGAAGAAATTGATTTAGAAGATAGCTACGAAGTTACATTCAAAATTGATAAAAATGTATAGAAATGTATCTATACATTTTTTTTATAAATTATATGAAAATTTATAAAATGGATTAGAAAGAAAAAAACCAGCCCAATAGCTAGCAAAATTAAAAAAAATCTATTTATTGTTTTAAAATAAGTTATCATATATTATATTTTTTAATTAGTATATTGATATCTGAAAAAGTAATATCCGCTGTTTGATTATTTTCTATTTCTGTTCTTAATTGTAATTATACTAAATTATTTACTTCTAATAAGAATAATTTCGAAAAAGTCATTTCTGAAATATTTCCTTTTTTTAATTGTAAGGTTGAATTAGATATTTTTTTGTTGTTCGTTACATCATATAAATAAAAGGAAGCTCCAATTGTGGAAGTAACCCCTGAAATTTTGCCATTTAAAGTTATTTCGTAGGTACCAGATTGTTGTATATTAATATTTCTCGACTCACTAATTTTAAAATATTCATCCGTATTTGGTATCTTTTTTGACGAGCCAACCTGTGCAATTCCAGTAACTGTTGTTTCCGGAATATCTACAAAAAATAAAGAGTTATATAGAATGTCCTCGTTTGTTCCATCCTCTCCCTTTGGACCTTCTGGTCCTATTGGCCCAGCATCACCTTTTTCTCCTTTTGGTCCTTTTATACCTTGTTCTCCTTGAAGTCCCATAGGACTAGTAGGACCTTGAATATAGCAAAATTTTATATTTTTATTACATTCTTCTATTTTTTTTTCTAGCACTTTCATAATCATCATTACAATTGCAGTTATTCATGTCCATTTCCCCTTCCAATTAAATATTATGTATTTTTATGTAATTAAAGTATAAAAACTATTTTATTGACAATGAATATCTGAAAAATGATATTTCGTTGCTTTAAAAAGCAATCAATGATAAAATAAAAATATTAAAATCTGATACAAATGAGTTATCAAGGAAGGATTATATGCAATTGAATAACCAAGAATTTATAGAAAAGATAAAATCAGAAGTGAAGTATAGAAAATTCATTGAAAGAGATGTAATTGATTTGTTAGCAAAACATTTTAGTAATGATTATAAAAAAGAAGAATACACAAAACTTATTAATAGTCCTATGAAAATAGTTCTTCAATTTTATAAACAGTACAATAGTGAATACTACAATATGATTATCAGTGGAATCAAAGAAGGAAAAATAATAATAAATGATAGTTGCAAATCTTATGTCGATACATCTATAAATGAAGCATTCATAGGATTAAATGGTAATGATAGTGATATTTTCATGTTAGTCCATGAATTAGCTCATTATATTGATAGAAATAGTAATCCAAAAATAATAGAAGATAGATATTGGTTTTTATCAGAAACATGGGCATTTTATTTAGAAAAAAAATTAGAACAATATCTATGCTCTGATAAGTATGAGCATTTAATATTTACTAGAAGGAATAATAGATTATTTTTTGAATCCAAAATGATTGATGCAATTAGTAGTCAGTTATATTACGAAGATCTGTATGAAAAAAAGGGTAATATTGATGAAAAGGATATAGATATAACTAAAGTGAAAAAGATAATCAAATATGATATTTCGGAAGGTATAGTAAATGTTTTATTACAGTATCCGCTTGCAAATGTTGTTTCTGATTATTTAGTTTCTAATAATATTGTTGAAAAAGATAATCAATTTGTAGAATATTGTTTAGAAGTAGATTTATGTGAAGTACTAAAAAAAAGCAATATTTTTAAATAACAATATTTCTGATATAAGATGTATTGTAAAAAAGAATTAACAATTATATTAATGAAGTAAATATAATTGTTAAAAAATAAAATATTTCAATATGATGAATAATTAAAACACATGATATTAATAATTATAGATTAAATATAAAAAATTTAAACTAAGTGAAGATTTACCACAAACTATAGAAATTTTAGTAAAAAAATAGAAAATGGTAAAAAACATAGATTTTACTAAGAGTAATAAAAATTATGATTATAAATGTGATAAATCAATATCATCTTTAGTTTATAATAAGGTATTTATTGTACAGTTATATGTGAAGTTAAACAAAAATTTTCAAGTAATTATACTACTACCTTGTTTCATATAGTAATACATGTTAATAATTGTTTAATAATTATAAATATTAGGAGGTAAATTTTGTGAATAAAATAACTAAAAATAATTTAAATGAATTTATGGAGTCGTATTATTATTTTCATGACAGTTATATACAAGATATTAAATTTGAGTTGGAAAAAGACAAAATAGATATTTTAATAGATGTTTTTTGGTCTTTTGAACCAATATTAAACGAAGATAATTCAATTGAAACAAATAGAACAAAGATGAAAATAACCTTTAATGGTATTAAGGAATATAGAGATGACGATAGGTTTAGCGATTACATTGACGAAGCAATTATAAAATATATTAAAATGGATAATAAAGAATATATGTATTTTGCTAGTGATGAAATGGAGCCATCATTTTCTGTAATTTGTGATAACATGGAATATGAAGAAATAAAGGAAAGTTGGTAGTATTAATATTAAATGAATTTAAATTTTTACGATTAAACTTCAATTAACTTAAAACATTATATTAATTTTAGTTTTAATGTAAATAATAAATGGTAAAATAGTGTACAGTAAATAGGTGACTAGTATGTTTGAAGTAGTATTAAAATATAGACCAACCACAAGCTATAAAAAGCTTAGTAAAGGCAATCGAAAATGGTGAAAAAAACCAAGTTTTACTAGGGGCAACAGGAAAAACATTCACAATTGCAAATGTAATAGAAAAAGGTGAATAAACCAACCTTAGTTTTAGCTCATAATAAAATACTTGCAGGACAACTCTATTCAGAATTAAAAGAATTATTTTTAAAACTGTCTTATTTATTACTTTTAAGTTTTATTTAATTTTTCGAAAATACCATAAAAAGGCTAAGTAATAAAATGTAAATTTGTGATATGATGTATTTCAATTTATAGGAGGACTTTATGACGATAGATTTTAATGAACAAGAAATATTAAAAATTGAACAATTTACTGGACTACCTTTAATTGGTTATATTAATCCACAAGGTAAAATTATAGATTATAGTATTTTAATTGGAGAATATGGACATGATAATTGGAGAAATCCGGTAACTCCTATTTTTTTAAATTTTATAAGTTTTATTATTAAAAATCAAAAAATTCCAAAATTTAAATTCGAAGGATACGAAGAATTTTTAGAAATGAATAAATATGAAGGTATTGATGATATCGTAAAAAGAGAAGTAGAATATAATAATTATTTTAATCATATAACTTATAAAACATTCTTAGATACATTACAACGTAATTTTGAACAAGAAATTGTTAATGCTAAATTAGCTCAAGAATATGGTTATGGTCAGAGAGACGTTTTTGATACATTACGATGTGACATGGTATGCTTCTTTCAAAAACTCTATTCTAATAATGATTTTTTTGGTTCAGTCGGTAAAATTATTTGTGTTGAAAACAGAGATTTTATTGCTAAAAAATATAATATTCAAGATGATAGTAAAATAATGGAATTTTATCATCAATATTTAGTAGTTAACTTAATGTCCTATATGAAAGATTTTTGTGTTCAATACTTAGGATATGATTCTATTGAAAGGGCAATCCCGTATGCTGATTTGAATATATTTAATAATATTTATGATAGCTCTAATGGCTATAAATTTTTCAATAATCCTAGAACTATAACCACTTCCTGTATCAATATTAATGAGCGTTTTTATAATTGGTTGCTTATGGATTGGCAAATAAAAAGAGTTCCTAGGTATTTTTGGAATGACCAATCAAAAAAATTTGAATTAGAACAAGCTGATTATATTTTTCATAAAACTGATAAAGAAGAAATATTAGAACAAGAAATTGAATCAATTAGAAATCAGATACCCAGAACTAAAAGAAAAGCTTATTTTAAATAAAAATATCAAAATTATAATTAAATTCTTAAAAAATATATTGTTAGGAAATAGTGAATATTATTTTATTTAGTAAATTTGTGATTGAGGTGTACATTTTCTGTTTATCTGTTAAAATTTAACCTATTCAATCAGTTATAGGGTATGAAGTTTAGATTATTAATAATCATATAAGGAGGTCATTATGTTTGAATTAATATCAAAATATAAACCAAGTGGAGATCAACCACAGGCTATCGAAAGCTTAGTAAATGGAATAGAAAATGGTGAAAAATACCAGGTTTTACTAGGGGCGACAGGAACAGGAAAAACATTCACAATTGCAAACGTAATAGAAAAAGTGAACAAACCAACTCTAGTTTTAGCTCATAATAAAACACTTGCAGGACAACTCTATTCAGAATTAAAAGAATTATTTCCTAATAATAGAGTGGAGTATTTTGTATCTTATTATGACTATTATCAACCAGAAGCTTACGTTGCTTCTTCAGATACCTATATTGAAAAGGATGCTTCAATTAATGATGAAATTGATGAATTAAGACATGCTGCTACTTCAGCTTTACTTACAAGAAGAGATGTAATTGTAGTAGCTAGTGTTTCTTGTATTTACGGAATTGGTGAAGTAGAAGACTATAAAAATAAAATGCTTACAGTAAATGTCGGTGATGAAATTGATAGAGACAATCTAATCATGAAATTAGTAGATATGTTTTATGAGAGAAATAATGTTGAATTAAAAAGAGGAACATTTCGTGTTCATGGAGATATATTAGAGATAGTTCCTATTAGTTGGCACGAAAAAGGAATTAGAATTGAATTTTTTGGTGAAGAGATAGATAAAATTGTAGAATTTGATATTGTAACAGGAAAAGTTTTAACAGAAAAAAACTCAATTTCCTTATTTGCAGCAAGTCATTTTGTAACAAACAATGAAAAAATAAAGAAAGCCGTAAAAAACATTAAAGAAGAATTAGAAGAAAGATTAGCCTATTTTAAAAAAGAAAATAAACTATTAGAATATCAAAGACTAATGGAAAGAACAAACTATGATTTAGAAATGTTGTCTGAAACGGGTAGCTGTAGAGGTGTTGAAAATTATTCTAGACATTTAGCCTTAAAAACAGCAGGTGCGACTCCAACAACATTAATAGATTTTTTTCCAGATGATTACTTATTAGTAGTAGATGAATCTCACGTTACATTACCACAAGTGAGAGGAATGTATAACGGTGATCAAGCTAGAAAAAAAGTATTAGTTGATTATGGATTTAGACTTCCTAGTGCAATGGATAATCGTCCTTTAAAATTTCCTGAATTCGAAAAAAAGATTAATCAGATAATTTGCGTATCTGCTACACCAGGAGACTATGAATTAGAAAAAGTAAATAATAATGTTATCGAACAAATAATAAGACCAACTGGACTTTTAGATCCTACAATTGAGGTAAAACCAATGGTAGGTCAAATAGATGACTTAATAGGAGAGATTAACAAAAGAATAGAATTGAATGAACGAACTTTAGTAACAACATTAACAATTCGAATGGCAGAAGAATTAACAACATATTTAAAAAATTTAGATATTAAAGTAGCTTATTTACATAGTGAAATAAAAACCTTAGAACGCCTTCAAATTATTCATGATTTGCGAATTGGTAAATATGATGTATTAGTTGGAATTAACTTATTACGTGAAGGGTTGGATATTCCCGAAGTTAGTCTAGTTGCTATCATGGATGCTGATAAACAAGGATTTTTACGAAGTGAAAGAAGTTTAATTCAAACAATAGGTAGAGCTGCTAGAAATGCAAGTGGTCACGTAATTATGTATGCTGATCATATTAGTGATGCTATGAACTATGCAATTGGAGAAACAAATCGACGTAGAAAAATTCAAGAAGAATATAATAAAGAGAATCATATAATTCCACAAACAATAAAAAAAGAAATTAGAGATGTTGTTTCTAATAATAAAAAAGTGGAAACAAAAACAATAAAGAAAATGACGAAAGAAGAAAAATTAAATTTAATAACTCAAATAGAAACAGAAATGAAAGAAGCTGCTAAAAACCTTGAATTTGAAAGAGCAACAGAACTTCGTGATATCTTATTTGAACTAAAAGGAAAATCATAATATAAAATATTCAATCTTGTCGCAATATCTTTTGCGTGTTATACTATATAATAGCATGGAGGATATAGTATGCCTAAAAAATATAAGATATTAGTTAATAGAATAATAGAATGGTTAATATATATTGTTGGTTATGCAATTATTTTAAGCATCGTTTCATTCCTATTTAAAGATGCTATAAAAATTGATACTAGTTATTTTGGAATATGGGGATTAATCGCTTCTTTTATCATTTATATTCTAAATAGAACAATAAAACCAGTTATTGTTCGTTTAACAATTCCAATCACGGCAATGACATTTGGTATTTTTTACCCATTTATTAATTTTATTATATTAAAAATAGTAGACTTTCTATTATGTGGTCATTTTGATGTGAATGGAATTCTCATTCCTTATATTGCTGCCATAATCATTTCTGTTTTAAATTTAATGATGGATGATAAAATTATTAAACCAATCATTAGAAAGGGGAATTTAGAATGAATCCAATATTTTTAGATTTAGGATTTTGCAAAATCTACTGGTATTCCTTTTTATTATTTTTAGCTTTTTTCATTGGATGTGTATTGGCAATAAAAGAAGCTAAAAAATGGAAAATATCAGAAGATTTTATGATTAATATGTTCTTTTATGTAATTATATTATCTTTTATAGGAGCAAGAGCTTATTATGTAGCATTTAATTGGGATTATTATAGTGCTAACCTATCAAGTATTTTTAAAGTATGGGAAGGTGGATTAGCAATTCACGGTGGCCTTATAATGGCTTTAATATTTATTATCTTTTATACAAAAAAATATAAAGTTGATACTCTTAGAATTTTAGATATATTAGTAGTTAGTTTAATTTTAGGTCAAGCAATAGGACGCTGGGGAAATTTTATGAATGGAGAGGCACATGGTGCTATTACAACTTTAGAACATTTAAAAAGTCTTCACATTCCTGAATTTATTATCAATGGCATGTATATTGATGGAAATTACTATCAACCAACCTTTTTGTATGAATCTTTATGGTGTTTTTTAGGTTTCATTGTTTTAATTATTTATAGAGGAATGAAATATACAAAAATAGGAACAACAACAAGTCTATATTTGATATGGTATGGAATAGAACGCTTTTTTGTAGAAGGTATGAGAACAGATAGTTTAATGTTAGGAAATTTTAGAATTGCTCAAATCATATCAATTATTATGATTGTGACAGGGATTATTATGTTTTTTATTCTAAAACGTGGCTCAGTTTTCAATAACAAATATAATGATATAAAAAATACTCATGAAACAAACTTTTGATTGTGTCATAATAGGGGCAGGCATCGCTGGTATGACTGCCGCTATTTATTTAAAAAGAGCCAATAAAAAAGTAGTATTAGTTGAAAAAGAAATCCTAGGTGGATTAATAAATAAAACCTCTGCTGTGGAAAACTATCCAGGCTTTATTAAAATAGATGGACCTAGTTTAGTAATGAATGTCTATAATCAAATTCAAGAACTAAAGATTCCTATTATATATGATGAAGTAATTGATGTTTTAAACAATCAAGAAAAAATCGTTTATTTAAAAAATAATGATAGTTTAGATACAAAAGCAATTATTATTAGTACAGGAAGAATTCCTAGAACATTAGGCATTCCTAAGGAAAAGGAACTGTTAGGACATGGTATTAGCTATTGTGCTTTATGTGATGGTACTTTTTTCAAAAATAAAGATGTATGTGTGATTGGTGGAGGAAATAGTGCCTTAGAAGAAAGCTATTACTTATCTAATATTTGCCATAAAGTGACTATAGTAAATAGAAGTAATCAATTACGAGCAGATACAGCTTTAGTAGATCAAATTAATACGAAAGATAATGTTCAAATATTATTGAATAGTAAAGTAGAAGAAATTCATGGAAAAGATAAATTAGAATCAGTTACTATAAATGGAAATAATATTTCATGTGAAGGTTTGTTTATTTATATTGGTTTAGATCCTAATATTGACTATTTAAAAAATTTGAACTTAGAAAATGATAAAGGATATATTGTAGTAGATAAAGATATGAAAACGAGTTTAGAAGGAATATATGCATGTGGAGATTCTATAAAGAAAAGTGTTTATCAAATTATTACTGCAGCTAGTGAAGGAGCTATTGCAGCTACAAGTGTTGAAAAGTATTTAAGAGATTAATCTATAGAAGTAGTCTTTCAAAAGACTACTTTTTATAGTATAATGACTTGGGAGTGATTCTATGTCTTTTACAGGAATTGTGAAAAGTGAAATTAGCAAATTAGAAACAATAGAAGCAGAAAATATCTCAGAATTATCTGCAATTATAAAAAATATCGGAATTATAACAGATTATATTAAAATTACAACGGAAAATGCTAGTGTTGCAAGAAGAATATTTAAATTGTTAAAAGAAACATTCTTTATTTCGCCAAAAATAATAGTTAGAAAAGGTTATAATTTTAATAAGAATTATATATATATATTAGAAATTCATCATAGTGTGAAAAAAATAGTGGATGAGTTAGAAATTAATTGTAATATTCCCAAAAAATATATGTATTCTGATGATTCATTAACTAGAGCATACTTAAGAGGTGTATTTTTAAGTTGTGGTAGTATTAATGATCCTAAAAAATCAAGATATCATTTAGAATTTATAGTAGATAATGAAGAATACGCTGAATTTATATCTAATTTATTAAATCATTATCACTTCAATAGTAAAGTGATTAGAAGAGAAACAAAATATATGATTTACATGAAAGAGGCAGAAAAAATAGGTGATTTTTTAAGATATATGCAAGCAATACAGGCTGTATTCTATTATGAAGATATTAGAATTTATAGAGATCATAAAAATATGACTAATCGCCTTAATAATTGTGAACAAGCTAATGTAGATAAGATTATAGAAACAGCAAATAAACAAATTAAAGATATTGAAAAAATAAAAGAAAATGATTTATTAGATGTATTGGATGATAAAACAAAAGAAACTATTACTTATCGATTGAAATATCCTGAAACTTCACTATTAGAACTAAGTGAAATTATATCCTTAGAAACAGGAAATAAAATTACAAAATCCGGATTATATCATCGATTCAATAAAATTAAAGAATTGGCTGAAAAAATAAAATGAAAGACATTCTTCTTAATTTATAGTATAATAGAAAAGAACAAATCGAAGGGGAGTGAAAAGATGAAGGTTATCTTTTTAAAAGATGTTAAAGGACAAGGTAAAAAGAATGAAATTAAAGAAGTATCTGATGGATATGCTATCAACTTTTTAATAAAAAAAGGTTATGCGTTGAAAGCTTCCGAACAAAATTTTAATAGAGTTAGTAAACAAGTTTCCGAAGAAAAACTAGAAGAAGCACTTTTTATCAAGGAAATGGAAACATTAAAGTCAAAATTAGAAAAAGAAACATTTGAATTTCAAACAAAAGTGGGAGAACAAGATAGAATGTTTGGAACAATATCCACAAAGCAGATAAAAGAAGCTTTATATAAAAAAGGATATAATATAGATAAACAAGCTATCCAATTAGACCATCCAATTATGAGTCTTGGATTTCATAATGTTCAAATAGAATTACATAAAAAAGTAATTGCTACAATAAAAATTAAAGTAACCAAAAAGTAGGTGAAATCGATGAATGAAAAAAAAATTCCTCAAAATATTGAGGCAGAGCAAGCTGTTTTAGCCAGTATGTTCTTATCCAAATATGCATTACAAAAATGTGTAGAAGAATTAACAAAAGATTATTTTTATTTAGATAGTCATGGAAAAATATTTGATGTTATGCGAGAATTATCTGAAACAAACCGAGCAATTGATATTACTACTGTAACGGATGAATTAGATAAGAAAAATTTATTAAAACAAGTTGGCGACGTAGAATACTTAAGTGAAATCTTAAATTGTGTAGCAAGTCCTTCTAATGTAGATGAATATATAAAAATTGTAGAGGAGAAAGCTGTTCGTCGTCGTTTAATAGAAACATCCTTAGAAATTGAAAAAGAGGGATATAACTCGGAAGATAATTTAAATGATTTACTGGATTCAGCAGAGAAAAAAATATTAAATGTGGTAAAAACGAGAAAAGGAACAGAGTTTCGAAAAATTCAAGAGATTATCACAAGTTATCAATCTAATCTAGAAAAATTATCGGAAAGAGAAGGAAACATAACAGGATTAATTACAGGTTTTGATGAAATCGATGAATTAACTTCAGGATTTCATGAAAATGAATTAATTATAATTGCAGCAAGACCAGCCATGGGAAAAACTGCCTTTGCCCTTAATTTAGCAACAAATGTAGCTATCAAAAATAATAAAACTGTCGCATTATTTAATATGGAAATGGGAGCAGAACAATTAATTAATCGTATGATATCTTCTGAAGGACAAATTGAAGGTTGGAAGTTAATGAGTGGTAATCTTTTAAAAAATGATTGGAATAAAATAGATGAAGCAATTAGTAGACTTTCTGATACAAAGATATTTATCGATGATACACCTGGAATGACAATTTCTGAAATACGAGCAAAATGTCGACGTTTAGCTTCTTCAGAAAACGATTTAGGGATTGTTATCATTGATTACCTTCAATTAATTACAGGATCAGCGAAATATGCTGGAAATAGACAACAAGAAATTGCTGAAATTTCTAGATCACTAAAAACATTAGCTATGGAATTAAAAATACCTATTGTAGCTTTAGCTCAATTATCTCGTAGTGTAGAAGCAAGAGAAGATAAAAGACCTTTATTAAGTGATTTAAGAGAATCAGGCTCAATCGAACAAGACGCTGATATCGTAGCCTTTTTGTATAGAGATGATTATTATACAAAAAAAATTGAAATTGATGAAAATACAAGTAAAAGTGAGTTTATTGTTTCTAAACATCGTAATGGTGCTACAAAAACAATTCCTCTATTATTTAAAAGAAACATTAGTAAATTCGAAAGTTATATGAATGAACCAGGTGATTTATGAAAAAGTTAGTAATTAGTATATTCGTTTTAATAACCAGTTTAGCTATTTTTTATTTAGGATTTCATTATAAAACTAGTGCTAAACCAAATATGTATTATCAAGTTTACTTGAATGGCGAAAAAATAGGTGTCATTAATTCTAAAGAGGATTTAGAAAATTATATTGATAAACAAAACGAAAGTTATAAAAAAAAGTTTGATACAAATAAGATTTATGCTCCTAATGGATTAGAAATCAAAAAAATAGAAACATATAATAAAACAACATCTACCATTAAAGAGGTGTATCAAAAAATTTCCTCAAAAGAGCCTTTTACTATTAAAGGTTATCAATTTACAATAAAAAAAGAGGATCACGATCCTATTATAATTTATACATTAAGCAAAGATATATTTGATACAGCCGTAGAAAATACTATTAAAACATTTGTTGGTGAAGAAAATTACCAATTATATAAAGATGGAGAACAAAATAAAATAGAAACAACAGGAAATATTATAGAAAAAATTTATATTGGAGAAGACATTACAATAAAAAATGTAAATATTCCAGTAAATGAGAATATTTATACCGATACTGCTACTTTATCTAAATTTTTTGTCTTTGGTACAGAAGATAATCAAACCAAGTATACAGTTCAAATAGGAGACACAATTGAAGATGTGGCATTTAATCATCAAATCAGTATAGAAGAATTTTTGATTTCCAATCCAAGTTTTACAAATTCTAAAAATTTATTATTTCCAGGTCAAGAAGTTATCATTGGTGTAACAGATCCCCAAATATCAGTTGTTATGGAAGAGTATAGTGTAAAAGATCAAGAAGTAAATTATTCTGTTGAATATGAATATGATGAGAATAAAGTAATTGGCGATGACGAAATTATTCAAAATGGTGAGAATGGTATGGAAAGGATTACACAAAGAGTGAAATCTGTTAATGGTGTAATCAATTATGTTGATCCTATTAGTAAAGAAGAATTAAAGCCAACTATTAACAAAATTATTATTAAAGGTGATAAATACATTCCAACAGTCGGTTCTACAACGAATTGGTTATGGCCTACAAATAGTGGGTATACAATTTCTTCCGATTATGTATATCGTATTAATCCAATTAATGGTGCACGTGAACTTCATGCAGCAATTGATATATCAGGAACAGGATATGGTTCCCCAATATATGCTGTTACAAATGGTGTTGTATCCGAAGCATCATATCGTTATCAGGATGGAAATTATATATGTATTAATCATAACAATGGATATCATACTTGTTATGCTCATATGTCAAAAAGAAATGCCACAGTGGGTCAAACCGTTGCCAGAGGTCAAATTATAGGTTATGTCGGCCAAAGTGGTTGGGCAACAGGACCACATCTTCATTTTGAAGTTTGGGTTAATGGGAAACCTTGGATGGGTGGAAAACGTATTAACCCATGGAATATGTACCGATGAAAGCTTGTGTTTTAGCTAGTGGTAGTAAAGGCAATGTATCATATGTTGCCTCTTCTACAACACAAATTCTGGTTGATTTAGGTACTACTAGTTCTTATGCTGAAAAAAGATTATTAGAAATAGGTGTTGATCCCAAAGATATATCTGCTATTGTTATTTCGCATACACATTCTGATCATATTAATGGCTTAAAAGTTTTCATCAAAAAATATAATCCAACTTTATTTGTATCGGAAAAAATGTATCAAGATTTAAAAATTATGTTTCCAATATCTAACTATGAAATTATAGATGGCAATTTTTCAATCGGTGATATTACGGTTAATGTGATTAAAACTTCTCATGATGCTAGTGATTCTAATGGTTATATTTTTGAAAACAATGGTAAATCAGTAGTTTACGTAACAGATACGGGGTATATTAATGTAAAAAATCATAAAAAATTAAAAGATAAAAGTATTTATATTTTTGAAAGTAATCATGACATAAAAATGTTAATGGAGGGAAAATATCCTTATCATTTAAAACAAAGAGTTGTAGGAGATAGAGGACATTTATCTAATAAAGATTCAGCGTATTATTTATCAAAATTTATTGGGGAACACACAAATACAATTATATTGGCCCATTTGAGTAAAGAAAATAATTGCCCTGAGTTGGCTCTTTCCATGTTAAAAGATACATTAAAAGAAAATAATATTAATTTTGATCATATTTTGGTTTCATCTCAGACAGAAAGAACAGATCTAGTAGAAGTATGATTAAAATAATATGTGTTGGAAAAATAAAAGAACAATATTTAAGATCAGCAATTTCAGAATATGAAAAAAGATTAAAAAAATTTACAAAATTAGAAATTATTGAAGTGAATGATGAATCCAATGGAAATATTTTAGAAAAAGAAAAAAATCATATTATTAGATATATTAATGATCATGACTATGTAGTGACTTTAGAAATAGATGGAAATATGATAGATTCTGTTGAATTATCAAAAAAAATAGATCAAACGTTGATTAACTTTTCTAATATTACATTCGTGATTGGTGGATCTTATGGGTTATCTGATGAAATAAAAAAAAGGAGTAATTATAAATTATCCTTTTCAAAGATGACTTTTCCACATCAATTATTTCGCGTTTTATTATTAGAACAAATTTATAGGAGCTTTAAAATTATAAATAATGAATCTTATCATAAATAAAGAGAAATTTTCTCTTTTTTTTTGAATAAATCAATTCAAATAGGACATTATGTAATAGGAGATGATCTTATGAAAAAACTAATAATTCCGATTTTAATAATTTTATTTCTATTTACAAAAAATATAAAAGCAAGTGAAAATATTATACCAGATGATGCTATTAGACTAAGAGTACTTGCCAATAGTAATAGTAAATATGATCAAGAAATAAAATTACAGGTAAGAGACCAAATACAAATAGATTTATATAATTTATTAAAAAATACGAAGGGAATTGATGAAGCTAGAAAGATAATAAAAGAAAATATACCCAATCTTAGTTTAAAAGTTCAAAAAATATTAGAAGATGAAAACTATGATAAAGATTTTAATATTGACTTTGGGTCACATTATTTTCCACAGAAGAATTTTAAAGGAGTTACATATGATGAGGGTTATTATGAATCTCTTTTAATAACATTAGGAGAAGGAAAAGGAGATAATTGGTGGTGCGTATTATTTCCACCACTTTGTATTGTAGAAGCAGAAGAATCTGATCATGTAGAATATAAGTCATTCATAAAAGAATTAATCGACAAATATTTATAATAATCATAATTATCCAACCTTTTAAGTACTATTACTTAGGAGGTTTTTATATGTCATTAATTATGGTTATAGCAATTGCAATTTCACTCAGTATGGATGCTTTCAGTTTATCACTTGCATATGGAACATTAAATATGGAATTTAAACAAATAAAGATATTGTCGGTAATTGTAGGATTATATCATTTTTTTATGCCACTTCTTGGAATGACAGTAGGAAACACAATTATTCATATATTACCAATTTCAACGAATGCTTTAATATTTTTAGTATTATTTTTAATTGGTTTAGAAATGATTATAGAATCCTTTAAACAGGATAGAAATGTAAAAATATTAAATTTTATGGAAATGATGATATTTGGATTTGCTGTTTCCTTAGATAGCTTTTCTGTTGGATTAGGCTTAAAATTAATTTATAACATTCCTTATATTGCTGCTATTGTATTTATGATTGTTAGTTCAATATTTACATTTTTAGGACTCGTATTAGGCAAAAAAATAAATGATATCGTAGGTACAATATCTACTATATTTGGTGGAATCACTTTAATTATAATCGGGTTAATCTATTTATTTTAATAGACAAAATATTCAAAAGATATTATAATGATAATACATAGTAGACTATTGTCAATTATTTCAATATTACATATAGTAAATTAGATAGCTTAATGAATCAGGAGGTTTTTATGAAAAAATTAGTGATAAATGGAGAACAAACCTTAACAGGAACAGTTAATATTAGTGGTGCTAAAAATAGTGCAGTTGCCTTAATACCAGCTTCCATTATGTCTGATGGTATAGTGGAGTTAGAAAATATACCAAATATTTCAGATATAGAAGCATTAGATGAAATTTTAGAATACCTAAATGTTAGAGTAACAAGAAAAGATTCTTATATAAAAATAGATCCAACAAAATTAGAAAATAAAGAAATTCCAGAATTAATATCAAAAAAATTAAGAGCATCCTATTATTTTATGTCAGCTCTGCTTGCTAAATATAAAAAAGTAGAAATGTATTTTCCTGGTGGATGTAATATTGGAAGTAGACCAATTGATCAAACTTTAAAATCTTTTAAACTATTAGGAGCAAAAGTAATAGAAGAAAATAATAAATATACTATTACAGCAGAACGACTAATTGGAAATGATATTTATTTGGATATGCCGAGTGTTGGAGCAACTATCAATGCTATGTTAGTTGCTACTAAAGCAGATGGTTTAACAACAATATACAATGCTGCGAAAGAACCAGAAATTGTTAGTGTTGCGACTTTTTTAAATCAAATGGGAGCTAAAATAAATGGGGCAGGAACTAGTCAGATTGAAATCGTTGGTGTGAATGAATTAAAAGGTTGTTTTACGGAAGTAATTCCGGATCGTATTGAGGCAGGTACTTATTTAATTGCAGGGGCTTTAGTAGGATCTAATTTGACCATTAATAATGTGATTCCTAATCACTTAGAGTCATTAATTAATAAATTATTAGATATGGGTGTTTCATTAAAAATAAATAAAGATTCTATTACAGTATCAGCTATTTCCAATTTAAAATCAGCTAAGATCAAAACACTTGGATACCCTGGTTTTCCTACAGATTTACAACAAATTATGACAGTTTTATTAACACAAGCTACAGGTTTATCTATTGTAGAAGAAACAATTTATGAAAATCGTTTTAATAATGTAAAATATTTAAATCAAATGGGAGCTAATATAAATATAGAAGGTAAAAAAATATTTATCAGTGGACCTACGAAATTAAAGGGGGCTATGGTAGAAGCAACAGACTTAAGAGCAGGAGCATGCATGGTTTTAGCAGGACTAGTAGCTCATGGAACAACTACTATAACTAATGTAGAACATATATTGAGAGGATATGAAAACATTGTTGGGAAATTAGAGTCTATTGGTGCTAAAATAGAACTACTAGATATATAATTAAATAGAGTATAACTCTATTTTTTTTAGGAGGTTTTTATGAAAATAAAAACATTGTTAGTTTTAGGAATTATTGTTCTTATGATATTTGGAATATATATTTTAAATTTAGATAAAAAAATATATTATTTAAATATAACAGATTTAAAATATAATCAAGTAAAATCTTATAACGAATTAATCTTTGAAAATTTAGAACGTACTAATAAACTCGAGAAATATATTAATAATTTTTCTGATCAAGATTATAGAATAACAGATTTAATTCATGATATTGAATCTAATAAAGTAATTACAATAGATAATCGTGATCAAACACTTCAAAATGCTTTAATTAAATCAGATATTCTTACTGTAAAAATGGGAGATAATGAATTAAATTATAAAATAGATACAACTGAAATTAATGAATTATTTTCTTATTGTGATACTTTAATATCAGATATTGAAAAAATGTTTATAATGATTCGAAAATACTGTAAAGAAGATATTTATTTTATAGGATTTTATAATATGCATTCAGATTATTATGATGAAATCTATGATTATATTAATTTAAAAGTAAAAGATCTTTCAAAAAACTATAATATAAAATTTATTGATGTAGAAAATTTAAATGAAGATAAAAATAATGAAAAGATTTATAATGATATTATCAATAAAAAATGAATTAATAAAATACTTGCCTTTTTATAAATTACTTGTTATAATATAGAAGCATTAAATTTCTATGACTTAAATGAAAGTCATGGCGGAAGGAGAGTATCAAATGAAAAAGAATATTCATCCAAATTATATGGATACAAAAGTAACATGTGCTTGTGGAAATACTTTTACAGTAAAGTCAAATGTTCCAGAATTACATCTTGAAACTTGTAATAAATGTCATCCATTTTATACAGGAGTTCAAGGAGCTGTTTCTAAAACAGGTCGTGTTGAAATGTTCAACCGTAAATATGGATTTGACAAAAAAGAAGAAAATTAATTCTTCTTTTTTTGTGCGATTTTTCTATAAATAGGTAATAGTTTTTTATAACTAAAATATAAGAATGGATGAATAACAAAATCAAATTCTCCGATAAATTCTGTATATTCTCCACCAAGTCTTTTCTTAAAATTGTGAATACCATAGATAGGATTACTTTTGTCAGGATTTGCTTCACCGGAAGTACCAAAGAAGTCAATCACTTTATATCCATTACTATGAGCATCTTTTATAATTTGATAATATAATAAATAATTAGAATTTAATTCACGAAGTACATTCGAATTTCCACCATGAATTGTCCAAACTTTATTCCCATATTTTACCGTAATAATAGAAGAAAGAATAACTTCATCTTTTTGAATACTATTAATTTCTTCCATTTCTTGTTCAGCATGTTCCAATTTTTTGTTTAAATCATTCATTAGATTTTCTTTTTTCTTTTCATTTTTGTATTCTGTTTTATTAAGAGTATCAATTTCTAAATGAATGTCATCAATTCTATTTTGATAAGTTTTTTTCAAGTCTTCTATTTTTACTTTTACAATATATAAATCAGACATATCATATTGATTTAAAATAGTATAAAAATTCTGATAATAAGAAATAGGCGTTTTCTTTAAATGCTCTCTTTCTGCTGTATCAATCATTGTTTGATAAAAATCATCAATATCAGTTTCATCTCCAATATACATATCTAGATTATACTGATTTCCCTTATTTAATATTTTTCTTGTAGTAGGATGAATTCTTCCATAAATAGAATTGAAATCATCATCTAAATTTAGTCGAAAAGTAAATCTTGGTTGTTCTCCAGTAAATTGTTTATTAAATCCCATGTGATGATATCCTAATTTTTTTAGAAAATCAATGAGTGGCATGCGATTTAACTCTCCAACAACATTTCCATCCAAATCTAAACTGTGAAGTTTAATATCTGGATCAATTTTAATAAATAAAGCATGATGTTTTTTTCCATATTCTTTTAATCTTTTTGTAAAATATTCAATAACATCAAGATTATCATAATCTAAAATATATCCTCTAGGGGCATAAAAATAACAATAATTTTTTAATAAATGTTTTTTTAATAACAACGCAGTAGCTATTAGTTTTCCATTTTTCTTTATACCTACATAATGAGGGGTGAAATTTTTATGTTTCATTACCTCTCCCCAATAGTAGCTTTGCATAAAATGTGATTTTGGATGATTTTTTACAAATTCCTCATATTCTTTTTTTTCTACATTTTCTATAAAATTCATTATGCATTTCTCCTTTTTATTTTTTGAATAAATTGATATCCTTTTTGATAAAAAAACTGAAATTCTTTTGTTTTTGAAAATAACAAATATAAAGTAAAATTATAAAATAATAAAATAATAATAGCCATTATAATCCAAGTAAAAATATTAATAGTATGAATGAAACTACAAATATAGAAAAGAACAAAACATTGTACTAAAAATATAATGAGATAAGAAACATAGGTTTGATAATATTTTTTAGGATTATCTTGAAATCCATATTTATAGACAATATAAGGATCTAACCAAGCAACAGTTAAAAGTCGACTTATAATTGTTCCAATTAAAACACCAGAGATTCCAAGAGGACCAACTAAAATAATAGATACAATAATATTAATAATCACCATTACAATAGGACGAAATCTTGCTTTATAGAATAATCCATAAGCAGTTCTAAAAGAATTTGTAACAGATTGCATCCCCATAATATAAAAATTTAGAGCTAAGAAGAAAGAAACAGTTGTTGATAAAACATAGTTTTTTCCTAACCAAATTTGAATAAAAGGATTAATTAATATAAATAAGCAAATACTACATAATGAATAAATCCAAAAGCAGAAAAAATTTAAATTTTCATAAATATTTTTACTTCGTTCATTATTGGTAACAACCAAATTTCCAATGCTGGCAGTAATCGCATTAAATATTTGCGTTAAAACATTAACTAATGAATTAGAAATTAATACATAATTAGAATAAATACCTACTGCTACTAAACCAATAAATTTAGAAATAACAATATTATCAGTACCACTAGTAATAACATTTCCAATTTTATAAATTAACAAAGAAGATACATTGTTAGAAATTTCTTTAAAATCTTCTTTTGAGATATTTTCGTCTGTTTTTTCTGTAATATATGGATACATTTTATTTGCTTTATAAGAATACCAAAAATTTTGAATTAAAACAAAAATAATACTACAGAATAAGTATAGAATAAAGTTTTTTGTAATTAATAATACAATGACTCTGACAATATTTAAAGCAAATGAACAAATAAAAGTAATCCTAGAAACGATATATCCTTTTTGGTCAGATTCAATTAGAAATTTTTTATAAACAAAGAAATAACTTAAAGCAGAGTGAGTAACAAATAGAATATAAATAAAATAGATCCCAGGTATATTTGGCATATCTTTGATAATGAAATTTAAAAATGGAGTTAAAGAAATTCCAATAGCTAAAACAACACATCCAATTAAATTATAAGTTTTTTTATAGAATTTCATTAAAACTTTAATTTTTTGCTCATTTTTTTCTGCAAGAGGCTTATATAAACTATATGGTATGGCAATACCCACTCCAAGATCAGCTAAAGATAAAAGTGTAATAATATTCGCAAATAAACCATTAATTCCTAAATATTCGTCACCTAATACTTTGATAAAAATCGTTTTTACAACAAAATCCATAATAACCGTTAGAATTTGTGTTGTAATAGAAATTGTGGAATTCCGAATAGAATTTTTAGTTCTAGAATCTTTATTCATTGTTTCACTCCAATCTATTTTCTATTATACCACAACCTTAGTGACTTCATAAAAAAAATATAGTATAATAACGAAGAGAGTGATAATATGATTACAAAATTAACAGAAGAAGAATTTAATAAATTTGCCATACATCATCCTAATAGCATTTTTTTTCAAAGCTCCTATTGGGGTAAATTAAAACAATCAACAGGTTGGATACCACATTTAGTAGGATTAAAAGAGAATAGTAAAATTACATCTGCTACTCTTTTATTAGCAAAAAAAATACCGATTTTTAATCGATATATTTATTATGCTCCTAGAGGTTTTTTAACAGATTACAATAATTATGAACAATTGGATGAATTTATATCAAAAATAAAAGATTATGTAAAGACAAATAAAGGAATATTTGTAAAAATGAATCCATTAATTATTTATCAAGAAAGAAATATCGATGGTGATATTGTTGAAAATGGTATTAATAATAAAAATCTAGTAGAACATTTAAAAAAATTAGGTTTTCAACATAATGGATTTTATAATCATAGAGATTTAGAGCCTAGATTCCTTTCTGTTTTGGACTTAGAAAACAAAACAGAAGAATTATTATTAAAGGAAATGCGTTCTACCACACGTTGGAGCATTAAAAATTCTAGTAAAAATAGTCTTACTGTAAAAGAAGCCAATTCAGATGACTTAAAACAATTTAAAGAATTAATGAAACATACCTCAGAAAGAAGGGGCTTTATTGATAGACCTTTGAGTTATTATAAAACTATGTATCAATCCTTTATTTCAACAAATCATATTAAAGTTTTATTAGTTGATTTTGATGCTACAAAACAAATTAAAAGATATCAAGATGAAATTGATGAAATTAAAAAGAAACTTCAAAAAATAACAAAAGAGGGACAAAAAAAAGAATTAGAAAGTCAAATCAATAGTATTTCTAAAAAAATAATAAATACAACCGAATTAAAACAAAAATATGGCAATAACGTTACTATTGCTGGTGGATTATACATGTTATTTGGAAATCAAATCGTGTATTTATTTGGAGCAAGTTTAAAACCATTTATGCATCTTAACTCTCAATATTTATTACAATGGAAAATGATTCAATATGGTTTAACAAATCATTATCAAAAATTTAATTTTTATGGAATTGATCCTGCCTTTGATGAAAGTGATCCAATGTTTGGACTATTTGATTTTAAACGAGGATTTAATTCTAAAGTAGTAGAATTAATAGGTGAATTTACTTTAATTACAAATTCATTTTATTATTCTATATATAAAATAATGTTTACATTTTATAATCAATTAAAGAAGGTGAAAAAATGATAGGAATTGGTTCAGATCATGGAGGATTTCAAACAAAACAAATTATTATCGAATATTTAGAAAACAATCATATTCATTATCATGACTATGGGACATATAATGAAGAATCTACAGATTATCCAATATATGCTTTACAGGTAGGAGAGGCTGTTCGCACAAAACAAATTGAAAAAGGTATCTTGGTTTGTACGACAGGGATTGGAATGGAAATTGCTTGTAATAAAGTAAAAACAGTTCGATGTGCAAAAGTTGATAATGTAAAAGAAGCATATTTAACAAGATTTCATAATGATAGTAACGTATTAGCCCTTTCTTCTACACACTCTAAAGAAGAAACTATTGAAATCGTGAAAACATTTTTAGAAACACCATTTTCAAATGAAGAAAGACATCAGAGAAGAATTAAATTGATTACTGATTATGAGGAACATCATGACTGTTAAAACAATTTTATATATTTTGACAACTCCAATTTCTATATGGGCTTTAGATGCTCTTAATATAGAAGGAAAATTCAAAAAAAACCGTTATTATCAATCTAGGATTTTATATCTCATGATTTCTTTATCCTTATCCTATTTAACGGTTAATTTTTTTTATGATTTTTTTCTAAATTCAAAATTTATTTAACCTCACAATATGTGAGGTTTTATTGTATTTTTTTTGTTTCATTATTAAATTCTTTTCCAATTAAGAATTCATGAATAATTTCTTCCTTATTTTCAACATATATTTCTTCGATACGATCGACTCTACATTTTTCACTAATTAAAATTGCTTCAACTTTTTGAATAGCTTCCTCTAAATTATCATTTACAACAACATAATTATATTTATTTACCTCATTAATTTCTCTATAAGCAGTTTGAAAACGATCTACAATTTGCTCTGCTGTTTCGGCTCCTCTTGCTTTAATTCTTCTTTTTATCTCTTCCATGGAAGGAGCCATAATAAAAATTAAAATTGTTTCTGGTAACTTTTTCTTAATTTGTTTCGCACCTTGTACATCAATTTCTAGAATAACATCTTTTCCAGCTTCTAGTAAATTTTCAATATTCTCTTTTGGAGTACCAAAATATTCTCCATATCTTACTTTCGCATATTCTAAAAAATCCCCATTTTTTATTTTTCTTTCAAATTCTTCATGAGAAATAAATTTGTAATCAATTCCATCTACTTCTCCTTTTCTAATAGGTCTAGAAGTATATGAAAGAGATAAGACCATATTTTTATTTCTTTCTAATAATTTTTTAATAACAGTTCCTTTTCCAGCACAAGTAGTCCCTGAAATAATAATCAATGATCCTCTTTTTTTAGTTTTAATCATTATAATCCCTCCTTGAAATATTTTCATTATATCACAATATAATGAATAAAAATCATTTATTTTGACAAAATTACTTCTTCCTATTTTTTATAATGATAAAAAGAAGGGATTCTATGAAAAAAATTTTAGGCTTGACAGGAATAGTAATATTGATACCTTTTTTAGTAGTTTTAATTTTTGTTAAAGAAATAAAAGAACAAAATATAAATTCAAATGTTATTAATAATAAAAACGTTAGAATTCAAAGAACAAATGGTTCTATTGATACTGTTCCCTTTGAAAGTTACATCATTGGAGTTTTAGCAGGAGAAATGCCTGCCAACTTTGAATTGGAAGCATTAAAAGCGCAAGCACTTGCCGCTAGAAGTTATGTTTTAAAAAAAATGGAACAAAATAAAAATAATGATTACGATATTGTAGATACTGTCATGAATCAGGTCTATTTAGATGAATCACAAATGAAAGCAAAATGGAAAGATCAATATGAAGAAAAATTGCAAAAAATAACGAAGGCTGTAAATGATACACAAGGTGAATATATTGCTTACAATGGAGAAGTAATTCAAGCATTCTTTTTTTCTACTAGCTCTGGAAAAACAGAAAATAGTGAGGAAGTTTTTCAAGAATCTTTGCCTTATTTGAGAAGCGTAGATTCTACATGGGATAGTGATGTATCTCCTGTTTTTAATGAAATTTATAAATTTACCCTAGAAGAATTCTATCAAAAATTAAATTTACCTTATGAAGAAAAATTGCAAATAAATATAGTAGACACTACTAGTACTGGTCGTATAAAAAATATAGAAATTAATCGTCAAAAATTTAAAGCATCAGATTTAACAAAATTATTAAATTTAAGATCTACTTATTTTAATATTGAACAAAATGGAAATATAATAACAATTCAAACAAAAGGATACGGACATGGTGTAGGAATGAGTCAATATGGAGCCCAAGCGATGGCTTTAAAAGGATATAATTATCAAGAAATTATAAAGTATTATTATCAAAATGTAGAAATTTTAAAAATGGAAGTATAAAACTAAAAAATGTGCTCACACTTTTAATAGAGGTGAGAAAAAATGGAAGTTAGAAGACTTAAAAAGTCGGCAGTATATTTAATGTACAGTTTAGGATTTGTTTTATTAGTTGGAATTGCTTATTTGATAGAAGGTGCATTTACAACTAATAGTTTAGATGATGATACTTTATATGTAAGTGATACAATTTTTGATGAAGTGTTACCTGTAGTAGCAGCTGAAACAAAAATAGTAAGACCATATAAAGATTCTGAAATTACAATATTAAAAGATTTTTATGATTATCAAGCAGATGAATCATCTCAAGAAAAAGCAATTATTAATTATAATAATACCTATTTACAAAGTAGTGGAGTATCTTATGGTGGAAAAGATGATTTTGATGTAACTGCTATTCTAGATGGAAAAGTTATCTCTGTTGAAAATGATGAAACTTTAGGAACAACTGTCCAAATTGAACATGATAATAATATTACAAGTGTTTATCAAAGCTTAAAAGATGTAACTTTAAAAGAAAATGACAAAATTTCCCAAGGTGATGTGATTGGAAAAAGTAGTACAAGCAACTTAGATAAAGATTTAGGAAGTCATTTATATTTTGAATTAATTGTGAATGGAAAAACAGTTGATCCTGAAAATTACTTTGACAAATCCTTAAGTGAATTATAGAGGGAAACCTCTTTTTATTCATAACTATCAATTCTATTTATATAATTAAATAGGAGTGAAGCTATGGAAATTAATAAAAGAGTGATAGAAGAAGCCAATTGTATGTTGAAAACAAATCAAACAATTAGACAGATTGCTACAATATATCATGTATCAAAAAGTACTGTCCATAAAGATTTGAATGAACGTTTAAAAGATATTAATCAAGAAAAATATATAAAAATAAAAGAAATCTTGAAGTTTCATACAGACATTAGACATATTAGAGGTGGGTTATCTACAAGAAATAAATATTTAAAAATGGGGTGAAAAAATGTTTGCACAAGATATTGGAATTGATTTAGGAACAGCTAATGTATTAATTTATATTAAAGGACAAGGTGTAGTTTTAAATGAACCTAGCGTTGTCGCAATAGATTCATATTCTAAAAAAGCTTTGGCTGTAGGTTCTGAAGCACGTGATATGTTGGGTAGGACACCTGGCAAAGTAACTGCAATAAGGCCAATGAAAGATGGTGTTATCGCAGATTTTGAAACAACAGAAATCATGTTAGATCATTTTATAAAAAAAGCAGGAGGAAAAAGTTTTTTTTCAAAACCTAGAATTTTGATATGCTGTCCTTCCAATATAACACAGGTAGAAAAAAATGCCATTAAAGAAGCAGCTGAAAGGACAGGGGCAAAAAAGGTATTCATTGAAGAAGAACCAAAAGTAGCAGCCGTTGGAGCAGGGTTAGATATATCAGCTCCTTGTGGAAATATGATTATTGATATTGGTGGAGGAACAACAGATATTGCTATTCTTTCATTAGGAGGAATTGTAACAAGTTCATCAATTAAGGTTGCCGGTAATACATTTGATAGTGATATTATGAAATACATAAAAAATAAATACAAATTGTTAATTGGAGATCGAACAGCTGAAGAAATTAAATTAAAGATAGGAAATGTTTTTTTAGATAAAAAAAATCCTGAAAAAATGGTTGTAAGAGGAAGAGATTTGGTAAGTGGTTTACCAAATACAATAACATTAACCAGCAATGAAATTGAAGAAGCATTACGAGAAAGTTCTATGATCATTGTCCATACAGCAAAAGCAGTTTTGGAACAAACTCCTCCAGAGTTGTCTGCTGATATTGTAGACCGAGGAATAACACTAACTGGTGGAGGGGCATTAATAAAGGGACTGGACAAGCTACTTGCTCATGAACTAAAAGTTCCAGTAAAGATAGCTGATAGTCCTCTTACATGTGTTGCCGTTGGAGCAGGGGTGATGTTAGATAATATAAATTTAATTGATAATATCTAAAAAATTTGACTTACTGTGTAATTTAATGATAAACTAAGCTTAGTGGTGAGAAAAATGGAAAATAATATAGATATTAATAGAATGAGTAGAATTCATGAAAGATATGAAAATAAAATAGATCCAGAACTTAATAAAAGAATTAAACAACGTATAGAAGAAATGTATCGTGAAGATTTAACTAGAAAAAAAGAAGAAGAACAACTTGAAAGATTAACAACTATTGATCAGAGAATTGAAGAAGCTAGATTAAACACTCGACAAACAAAGAGAAATTGGAAATATAGCGAAAGAAAAAGAAAAGTTCAATTATATAAACGTGCTATCGCACTCGTTGTAGGCGGAGCTGTTACTGCTACTGTTTTAGTTAAGACACCAATTGGTGGTAAGATTGTAGAGTTTAGTGAAACTAAAATAGAAAATATGAAAGAAGATTACGAACAATATAAGTTAAATCGTGAAAAAGAAGAATATTATAATTCAAATATGGAAGAATCTGTGTATGAAAGTACTGGTCAGACAATCCAAGAAATCATGGAAAAAGGAAGACATGTAAAATAAGCTATCGAAAGATAGCTTTTTAATTTAATAGACAGTCAAAAAATTTAATGATATAATGGGTCTAGGTGATATTATGATGTTTGATCAGGAACTATTTTCAAGAATATTATTAATGATATTATTACCATTTGTATTTGTGGTAATGATAATTCCTTATATAAAAAATATAGCTGTGCGTATTGGAGCTGTCGATGTGGCAAGACCTAATACAAGACATATTCATAAAAAAACAACACCTAAATTAGGTGGACTTGCAATATTTTTTGGATTTTTATTAGGATATATGTTTTTTGGCACTCATAGTTCTATTATGAATGCAATATTAATAGGCAGCTTTATCATTATAATAACAGGAGTTATCGATGATATTACAGAATTAGGGCCATTTACTAAATTTGTAGGTCAACTAGCAGCTTCCTTAGTAATTGTCTTTTATGGAAAACTATTAATTAGTGATATTACTGCTTTTGGTTTATATATCAATTTTAGTTTCTTATCTTATCCTTTAACAATATTTTTTATATTAGGTTGTATCAATTGCATCAATTTTATTGATGGTGTGGATGGACTATCTGGTGGCATTAGTTCTATTTATTTTTTAACAGTTGGCATTATAGCAACTATTCAAGGTAAAACTGGATTAGACTTTGTTTTAACATTTGTTATGTTAGGAGCAACTTTAGGATTTTTAGTTTATAATTTTAATCCTGCCACTATATTTGCCGGTGATTCAGGAGCTATGTTTATGGGATTTATTATCTCAGTAATTGCTTTGCTTGGATTTAAAAATGTTACAATGACTTCTTTAATAATTCCATTATTAATTTTAGCAATTCCAATTTTAGATACTTTATTTGCTATCATTCGTAGAGCATTAAAAGGAGAAAGTTTTGCCAAAGGAGATCGTTTACATATTCATCATCAGCTTTTAAACAGAAACTTTTCACAAAGAACAACAGTCCTTATTATTTTAACAATAGATTCTCTTTTTGCTGCTGCATCTATTATTTATGTATTGAAAGATGCAACTTTAGGTTATATTATTTATGGAATTTTATTGATCATTGTTATTACATTTATTATGAAAACAAATGTAGTATTTGATCATGAAGAAATTAGAAAAAAATTTCAAAAAAGGTTAAAGTAATAACCTTTTTTTGTATATTTCAATAAAAATAGTAAAGCCTAATAATAGGTGATACTATGGATATACAAGAAGCTTTATCAATTATTCCACGTAGTTTATTCTCTTTACTTACATTATTTCTAATTACAAAATTAATAGGTAAGAAACAAGTATCAGAACTTAGTTTATTTGACTACGTAATTGGAATATCAATTGGAAATTTTACAGCAGAAATGACTATGGGATTAAATAATCAGTACATTAATGGTGTAGTAGCTATTTTTACCTTTGGAATTATTTCTTGGTTAGTTTCTAGATTAACTATGAAAAGTATTATTTTAAGAAGAATATTAATTGGTACTCCTACCATCATAATACAAGAAGGAAAAATTATAAAAGAAAATATGAAAAAACTAAATATAGATATTAATGATTTATTAGAACAATGTCGAAATAACGGAACATTTGATATTAGCCAGATCGAATATGCTATTATGGAAGTAAATGGTAAAATTAGTATTATGTTAAAACCAGAATACAATCCTGTAACAATGAATGATATGAATTTAAAACCTACTTTACAAGATTTATGCGCTAACGTGATTATTGATGGAAGAATCATGATGAAGAATTTAAATAATATGAATAAATCAAAACAATGGCTTTTAAAAGAATTAAAGGTAAAAGGATATAATTTAGAGGATATCTTATTAGCAACATTAGACATTAATGAAAAATTAACTGTCTATGAAAATAACCATCATATAAAAATTAAGAATGTTTTAGAATAAAAAAATAGAATATTCTTCTATTTTAATTTGTTAAGAGATTTCTTAAATTCTTTTTTTGCTAAAGATTTAAATTTCTTTACGAAATTTTTTCGAAAAGTCTTATTTAAAAAAATCATAATAATAACGACACAAATACCAATTCCAACAATTAAATAATCATAGGTATTGTCACTTTCATTATCACTCCATAAATTTAGTTTCTTTTTTTTTGCTTCTTGTAAGGCATTATTCACATCGTTAAGATATTTGTAATCTCCATAGATATATTTTACTTCGGCAAGTCCTTCTTTTACAACTTGTTCTTGAAGTAATTTTCCATCAACAAATACCCATACTAACTTCCTATTATATTTATCTTGTTTATCAGAATTATCATCATATTCGATTTGAATTTGAGCTGCATTAGTAAGTAAATTACAAGTGAATTCACTAGCCTCTTTTCCATAAGGGTCAACTCTAATTGTAGATTCTGGAGTATCAATTGCCAAAAATCTAGCTTTAATTTTTTTATTTTCCAAATTAAACCAAGCAGTATCTCCATCTACGCATTTATTTAAAGTAACGTTTATTCTTTCAGAAGCAAATATTGGAATAGGAATAAAAATAACTAATAGAGTTATCATCAATATACTTATTTTTTTCATACTACCACCAATTTTATTATACATTTAACTGAATTTAAAAACAAATCTTTTTAATCCAATCAAAATTTATTTACAATATTCTTATAATTATGCTATAATACCATGGATTAAGGAAGTGGAATCTTATGAAAAATATAAGAAATATTGCAATTATTGCCCATGTTGACCATGGTAAAACTACACTTGTAGACCAATTGTTAAAATGCTCTGGTACATTTAGAGCAAATGAAAATGTTGAAATTAGAGTAATGGATTCTAATGATATCGAAAGAGAAAGAGGAATCACTATTTTAGCAAAACCAACAGCAATTGATCATAACGGATGCCGTATTAATATTCTAGATACTCCAGGACATGCTGATTTTGGTGGAGAAGTAGAAAGAATCATGAATATGGTAGATGGTGTTTTACTTGTTGTAGATGCTTATGAAGGAACAATGCCTCAAACAAGATTTGTACTTAAAAAAGCCTTAGAAGCAGGAGTTACTCCAATTGTTGTTGTAAATAAAATCGATAAACCAACAGCAAGACCATCTCAAGTAGTAGATGAAGTTTTAGATTTATTTATTGAACTTGGTGCAGATGAAGACCAATTGGAATTCCCAGTAATTTATACTTCAGCAATTAATGGTACTTCAAGTTATGAAGCAGATGTTGCTACTCAAAAACCAGGAATGGATCCAATCCTAGATACTATTGTAGACTATATTCCAGCACCTGATGTAAATATAGAAGGATCATTACAATTTCAACCGGCATTACTAGATTATAATGATTTTGTTGGAAGAATTGGTATTGGTGTTGTTAAAAGAGGAAAAATTAAAACAAATGAAATGGTTTCTTGTGTACGTTTAGATGGCACTATTAAACAATTTAGAATTGCAAAAATGTTTGGTTATATGGGACTTAAAAGAATTGAAATTAATGAAGCAGAAGCAGGAGATATTATCGCTATTTCAGGACTTCCAGATATTTCAGTCGGTGAAACTGTTTGCGAAGTAGGAAAAGAAGATGCCTTACCTAGACTTCGTATTGATGAACCAACTTTACAAATGACTTTTGGAGTAAATACATCTCCATTTGTTGGAAAAGATGGAAAAATAGTAACAGCAAGGAAAATAGAAGAAAGATTATTAAAAGAAACAGAACGAGATGTATCTTTAAAAGTAGCACCAAATGATAGTGAATCATTTATCGTATCTGGTCGTGGAGAACTACATTTATCTATTTTAATTGAAAATATGCGCCGTGAAGGATTTGAACTTCAAGTTTCTAAACCAGAAGTTATTATTAAAGAAATTGATGGTGTAAAATGTGAACCATATGAAGATGTTCAAATTGATGTTCCTGAAGAATATGTCGGTAGTGTAATCGAAGCACTAGGAAATCGTGAAGGAAAAATGGAAAATATGCATAATAGTGAAAATCAAGTTCGCTTGTCATATATTGTCCCTTCAAGAGGTTTAATTGGTTTTTCTACTGAATTTATGACAATGACAAAAGGATATGGAATCATTAATCATACTTTTAGAGAATATGCTCCATTAGCTGGTGGAACTGTTGGTGAAAGAAAACTAGGAGTATTAGTTTCTATGGAAAATGGTAAATCAACAGCTTACGCTTTAGGTCAATTAGAAGACAGAGGAGTTATGTTTGTTGAACCAGGTGTAGATATCTATGAAGGTATGATTGTCGGAGAACATACTCATGAAAATGATTTAGCAGTAAATGTTGTAAAAGGAAAGAACTTAACAAATACACGAAGTGCTGGAAAAGATCATACAGTTGTATTAAAAAGACCAAGAGCGTTAACTCTAGAATATTGTTTGGATTATATTAATAGTGATGAATATGTAGAAGTTACTCCAAACTTTATTAGAATGAGAAAGAAAATATTGAACACAAATGAAAGAAAAAAATTTGATAATAAAAAATAAGACTTATTCTTTATCGAATAAGTCTTTTATATTGATATTTAACACATTAGCTATTTGCTCTAAAGTATCTAACGAAATTGTTTGATGTGTACTAGATTCTAGTTTAGCAATAAAACTTTCTGATAAAAGTAATTTTTCAGCTAATTGTCTTTGTGTTAAATCATTTTCTTTTCTATATTTTTTTATATTCTTTCCTACAATATTATAAATATCTTCTTTATACATACTATCACCAATACTATTTTCTCATAAATAAGTTTTAATTAATATAGACTAATAGTCTATTAAGTGATATTATTGAAATAGGGTGGTAGTATGTATAATACAGAGAAATTAAAAAAATTAAGAATCAAGCAAAAACTAACGATATATGATATATCTTCTAAAATAGGAATTTCTCCTTCTCATTATAGTTTAATAGAAAATGGGAAAAGAAAATTATCATATGAAATGGCTATTAAAATAGCAAAGGTATTTCATACAACACCAGACAAACTTTTTTTATCATAATTTGAAAAATATTACATATTATGGTAATATAATAATGATTAATATTTTTAGTTTCCCTTTTTGAGATCTAATTTATTCAATCAAATATCAAAAAGGAGGTACTAAAATGGAAGATAAAAAAATTGTCTGCAAAGATTGTGGTAAAGAATTTATTTTTACAGTTGGTGAACAACAATTTTATCAAGAAAAAGGTTTTACAAATGAACCTGTAAGATGTAAAGAATGTCGCGATAAAAGAAAAGCTGAAAGAAATAATAAAACAAATGCACAATAGAAAAACTCTTAATATTTGAAGTGCACCCTTTAGGGTAGACATTTATAAAAAAACTTAAGTATGATAGAATA
>ERZ827488.77-NODE-77-length-142743-cov-4.958132_pt1 | contig 142743 bp, 180 predicted proteins | sample MGYA00519771_ERZ827488 | MGnify/ENA primary metagenome ERZ827488 (study PRJEB31778, sample SAMEA3449323) | human gut metagenome | biome: human gut; feature: human-associated habitat; material: faeces | place: United Kingdom | collected 2010/2012 ... | reverse complement strand
GACCATTGTGGGTATCGTGGGAGTGATCGGAGCTACTATCGTATGGTTTGTAGTGTCTTAAAGAAAAGGAGAGATGATTATGCTTAGAAGTGAAGAAGTGAGAAAACTGGCACCGGAGATGGATCCGCTGCGTATGGGAATGGGCTGGAAGGTAAGTGATCTGTCCAAGCCGCAGGTCATGGTGGAAAGCTCCTACGGAGACAGCCATCCCGGCTCCGCCCATCTGAATATATTCGTGGAAGAAGCGGTAAAAGCTGTGGATGAAAATGGCGGTAAGGCAGCCAGATATTTTGCTACTGATATGTGTGACGGTATCGCCCAGGGCCACGATGGGATCAATTACTCCCTGGCACACCGCGACGCCATTACGAATCTGGTGGAGGCACAGGCCAATGCCACAGTATTCGATGGAGGCGTATTCATAGCCAGCTGTGATAAATCCATGCCGGCCATGCTGATGAGTATCGGACGCCTGAAGGATATGAGTGCGATCGTTGTGACCGGAGGAGTCATGGAGGCACATGAGCTGCCGAAGAAATATGTGGTGGACGATCCTGCCTGCAGGATCAATGAGCTCCTTACTCTGGAACAGATTGGTAAATTCGATGCCTGGGAGAAGACGGGAGTCATCCCCAATGAACAGTTGGATTATTATAAGCAGCATGCCTGCCCCAGCTGCGGAGCGTGCTCCTTTATGGGCACGGCGTCCACCATGCAGATCATGGCGGAGGCTCTGGGACTGATGCTTCCGGGCACCGCACTGATGCCCTCCACGGCACCGGAATTACGTCAGGCAGCCTACGATGCGGGAAAACAGCTGATGGAGCTGATCGCAAAAGGGATCAAAGCCTCTGATATCGTAACGAAGGAAAGCTTTGAAAATGCGATCATGGTGCATGCAGCCATTTCCGGCTCTACCAATGCCACCATGCACATCCCCGCCATTGCCCATGAATTCGGTTTTGAGATTGATGCAGATACCTTTGACCGCCTGCACAGGGGCGCTCATTACCTGTTGAATATCCGTCCTTCCGGAGACTGGCCCGCACAGTATTTTTACTATGCCGGCGGTGTTCCCCGCGTCATGGAAGAGATCAAGAGCATGCTGCATCTGGATGTCATGACGGTGACGGGCAGGACATTGGGTGAGAACCTGGAGGAGCTGAAAAAGAACGGCTTCTATGAGCATTGTGATGAACTGCTCCGCAAAAAGTCGAAATTATTCGGAAGAACTATCGATAGAGAGGATATTATCCACTCCTTCGAGAACGCCAAAGGTACGGAGGGCAGTATCGCTATCCTGAAGGGCAACCTGGCACCGGAGGGGTGTGTGATCAAGCATACAGCATGCCCGAAAAATATGTTCAAGGCAGTGCTGACGGCAAAGCCCTATGACAGTGAAGAAGCATGCATCAGTGCAGTGCTGCACGGAGAAGTGAAGCCGGGAGATGCAATATTTATCCGCTATGAGGGCCCCAGAGGCAGCGGAATGCCCGAGATGTTCTATACCGGAGAGGCTATCTGTGCAGATCCGAAGCTGGCCTCCAGCGTGGCACTGATCACAGACGGAAGATTCTCAGGAGCCAGCCGTGGTGCATCCATCGGACATGTTTCACCGGAAGCAGCAGTTGGTGGTCCGATCGCACTCGTAGAAGAGGGAGATATCATCAAGATCGATATTAACAATACTACGATCACGTTAGATGTACCGGATGATGTGCTTGCACAGAGAAAGGCTGCATGGAAGCCAAGAACACCGAAGGTAACAACCGGTTATCTTGCAAGATATGCCGCTATGGTAACATCAGGAAATCGTGGAGCAATCTTAGAGGTACCAAAGGCTGATAAGTAGAGAGTATTAAAGGAGCAAAAGGAAAATGGCAAAGAAGATATCAGGTTCTGAGATAGTAATTGAATGTTTAAAAGAACAGGGTGTTGATATTGTGTTCGGGTATCCGGGGGGCGCAATCTTAAATGTCTATGATGCCTTATATAAGCATCAGGAAGAGATCACGCATGTACTTACATCACATGAGCAGGGGGCAGCACATGCCGCTGACGGATATGCAAGAGCAACAGGTAAGGTCGGTGTCTGTATGGCTACATCCGGTCCCGGTGCAACAAACCTTGTAACGGGAATTGCAACTGCATATATGGATTCCGTTCCGATGGTTGCGATCACCGCAAATGTCGGAGTAAATATGCTTGGTAAGGACAGCTTTCAGGAGATCGACATTGCAGGTGTTGTAATGCCGATCACAAAGCATAGCTTTATCGTAAAAAATGTAGAAGATCTGGCACCGACGATCCGACGTGCATTTAAGATCGCAAAGAGTGGAAGACCAGGTCCTGTCCTTGTTGATATTACAAAGGATGTTACGGCTGCAGAGGCAGAGTATACATATGAAGAACCGGCAGTGATCGAGCGTAAGACAGATACAATCCGGGAAGAAGATATAAATAAAGTGATCGAGATGATCAAAGTATCCAGAAGACCATATATCATGGCAGGCGGCGGAGTGATCATTTCAGGAGCTTCCGAAGAATTAAAAGAATTTGCCGAGAAGGTAGATGCACCTGTATGTGATACACTTATGGGAAAGGGCGCATATGATGGTACAAGCGAGCGTTATACCGGCATGATCGGAATGCACGGAACCAAGGTATCGAATCTTGGAGTATCCAGATCCGACCTTGTGATCGTGGTAGGAGCACGTTTCTCCGACCGTGTAATCGGAAATGCTTCCAAGTTCGCACCAAATGCAAAGATCATTCATATTGATATCGATGCAGCCGAGATCGATAAGAATATTCCGGCAAATGCAAGCATTGTGGGTGATGCTAAAGAAGTTCTGACGATATTAAACAGTAAACTTCCAGCTCAGTCAAATCGTTCCTGGATGGCAGAAATCAAGGATTTAACAGAGAAAAATCCGGTCACATACGACATGGATCACTTAAATGGACCGGCAACTATCAAAAAAATCTATGAAATTACCGAAGGAAATGCTATAATCACTACTGATGTAGGTCAGCACCAGATGTGGGCGGCACAGAATTACACTTATAAGGAGCCAAGAACTTTCCTTTCATCAGGCGGACTTGGTACTATGGGATACGGTGTCGGTGCAGCTATCGGCGCAAAATATGGCAGACCGGATAAGACTGTAGTAAATATCGCAGGAGACGGATGCTTCCGTATGAATATGAACGAGATTGCGACAGCAGCCCGTTATAAAGTACCTATCATTCAGGTGGTATTAAATAATCACGTTCTCGGAATGGTAAGACAGTGGCAGAATCTGTTCTACGGACAGCGGTATTCGAATACAGTATTAGATGATTCTGTTGATTTTGTAGCAGTATCAAAAGCACTTGGGGCAAATGCAAGTAAGATCACATCGATCGAAGAGTTTGAAACAGAGTTTAAGAAGGCATTGACAGCAGATGGTCCGACCGTACTGGATGTTATGATCGATTCCGATGATAAGGTATGGCCTATGGTAGCTCCAGGTGCTGCAATCGACACCTGTTTCACAGACAAAGATCTTGATAATTAAAAATAACAATATTAAAAAAGAAGGAGATAAAAAATGGCAAGAGTATTTAACTTTTCAGCAGGTCCATCCATGCTTCCTGAATCTGTATTAAGAGAAGCAGCAGAAGAAATGCTTGACTACAGAGGAACAGGCATGAGTGTTATGGAGATGAGTCATCGATCGAAAGCATTCGATACGATCATCAAAGAGGCAGAACAGGATCTTCGCGATATCATGGAAATCCCTGATAATTACAAAGTATTATTCTTACAGGGCGGTGCTTCCCAGCAGTTCGCTGCGATACCTATGAACCTTATGAAGAATGGTGTAGCGGATTACATCATCACAGGTCAGTGGGCAAAGAAAGCATACGAAGAAGCTAAAAAATATGGAAAGGTAAATGCTGTTGCTTCATCAGCAGATAAGACATTCTCCTATATCCCGGATTGTTCTGATCTTCCGATTGATGAGGATGCAGATTATGTATATATCTGTCACAACAATACAATCTATGGAACTACATATCACAAGCTTCCAAATACAAAGGGTAAGATTCTGGTAGCAGATATGTCATCCGACATTCTGTCTCAGCCGGTCAATGTATCTGACTATGGTGTGATCTACTTTGGCGTACAGAAGAACGTAGGTCCGGCCGGTGTAGTAGTTGCGATCATCCGTGAAGATCTGATCCGTGATGACGTTATGCCATTTACACCAACCATGTTAAAGTATAAGACACAGGCAGATGCAGATTCTCTTTACAATACACCACCATGCTACGGTATCTATATTTGTGGCAAGGTATTCAAATGGGTAAAAGAGATGGGTGGTCTTGCAGCTATGAAGGAGCACAATGAGAAGAAGGCAGCAATCCTTTACAATTTCTTAGACAGCTCCAAGATGTTTAAGGGAACTGTAGTAAAAGAGGATCGTTCTTTAATGAATGTTCCATTTGTTACAGGTGATGAAGAATTAGATGCCAAGTTCGTAAAGGCTGCAACAGAAGCTGGTTTTGTAAATCTGAAGGGACACAGAACGGTTGGCGGCATGAGAGCATCGATCTACAATGCAATGCCGATCGAAGGTGTTGAGAAGTTAGTAGAATTCATGAAGGATTTCGAAGAGAAGAATTCATAATAAGAGCATTCTGCATGCAGTCCTTTGGGATTGCATGCGGAGGCGGATATAAAGGAGAGTTAAATAAAAAATGGCAGTTAAAGTGAATTGTTTAAATCCGATCGCTGCATGTGGCATGGAGCTGTTACCGGATACATATGAAATAACGGATAATTATGCAGACGCAGATGCGGTCCTGGTAAGAAGTGCATCCATGCATGATCTGGAACTTTCAGACAAACTCCTGTGTGTTGCAAGAGCAGGTGCAGGTGTAAATAATATTCCACTTGATAAATGCGCAGAAAAGGGCGTTGTAGTATTCAATACTCCAGGTGCAAATGCAAATGGTGTTAAGGAACTGGTTGTAGCAGGTCTGCTTCTTGCTTCCCGTGATCTGATGGGCGGATACAACTGGGTAAAGGACAATGCTTCTGACGAGAACCTTGCAAAAGCAGTTGAGAAGCAGAAAAAGCAGTATGCAGGTAATGAGATCGCCGGCAAGAAGCTCGGCGTTATCGGTCTTGGTGCGATCGGTGCCAAGGTAGCAAATATCGCAGTCAGACTTGGAATGGAAGTATATGGTTATGATCCGTTTGTATCCGTTGATGCAGCATGGGGCTTATCCAAATACATCAAACATATTACAAATGTAGAAGATATCTATAAGGAATGTGATTATATCACGATCCATGTTCCAGCACTTCCTGCAACAAAGGGAATGTTGAACGCAGATGCATTTGCCATGATGAAGGATGGTGTCAGAATCCTGAACTTTGCAAGAGATGTTCTTGTAAATGATGAAGATATCAAGGCAGCACTTGCAAGCGGCAAGGTAGCAAAATATGTAACAGATTTCCCTAATCCGGCAATCGCAGGTACAGAAAATGTAATTGCATTACCACATCTTGGTGCCTCCACAGAAGAATCTGAAGATAACTGTGCGATCATGGCATGTAAAGAAATCACAGACTTTATGGAGAATGGTAATATCAAGAACTCCGTAAATTATCCAAATGTAAATATGGGCGTATGTGGTGATACTGCCAGAGTTACAATCTGCCATAAGAATATTCCTAATATGCTGACACAGTTTACAGGCGTATTTGCAAAGCAGGGTGGAAATGTATCGGGAATGATCAGTCAGGCAAAGGGTGAATATGCATACTCAATCCTTGACATTGATAAGGTTCCTACAGAAGACGATATCAATGCATTGCTTGCAATTGATGGTGTTATCAAGGTTCGCGCGATCTAAGAAAAAAAGATTAGGAGATTAGTAAAAATGAGTGATAAACTGAAAGTTGGTATTCTTGGTGCTACCGGTATGGTAGGACAGAGATTTATAGCATTATTAGAGAATCATCCATGGTTTGAGGTTGTAACAGTGGCTGCAAGCCCAAGAAGTGCCGGAAAGACATATGAAGAGGCAGTCGGCGATAGATGGAAGATGGATACTCCGATGCCGGAGGGCGTTAAGAAGCTCATCGTTCATAATGTAAATGAAGTAGAACAGGTTGCTGCAACTGTAGATTTTGTATTCAGTGCAGTTGATATGTCAAAGGAAGAGATCAAGGCGATTGAAGAAGCATATGCAAAGACAGAGACTCCTGTAGTATCCAACAACTCAGCACATCGCTGGACACCGGATGTTCCTATGGTAGTACCTGAGATCAATCCGGAGCATATGAAGGTCATTGATTTCCAGAAGAAGAGACTTGGAACAACCAGAGGCTTTGTAGCAGTAAAACCAAACTGCTCCATCCAGTCTTATGCACCGGTTCTTACAGCGTGGAAAGAGTTTGAGCCATATGAGGTGGTTGCTACCACATATCAGGCAATCTCAGGTGCAGGTAAGACCTTTAAGGACTGGCCGGAAATGGTTGGAAATATCATTCCATATATCGGTGGAGAAGAAGAAAAGTCAGAGAAGGAACCACTTCGTATCTGGGGTAAGATTGAGGATGGAGTGATCGTTCCTGCAACAACACCGGTTATCACATGTCAGTGTATCCGTGTTCCTGTATTAAACGGACATACAGCAGCTGTATTTGTTAAGTTCAAGAAGAATCCTACAAAGGAACAGTTGATTGAAAAGTTGGTATCATATAAGGGCGTTCCTCAGGAGCTTGAGCTTCCAAGCGCACCAAAGCAGTTCATCCAGTATCTGGAAGAAGACAATCGTCCACAGGTATCAATGGATGTTGACTTTGAACATGGTATGGGAATCAGCGTTGGTCGTCTTCGTGAAGACACTGTATATGACTGGAAGTTTGTTGGTTTATCCCATAATACAGTCAGAGGTGCAGCAGGTGGTGCTGTCCTTTGTGCAGAGTTATTAAAAGCACAGGGATATATCACAAAGAAATAAATGTTCATAAAGCAATAAGTTGAAAAAAGGAGGTTCTTTTAGAATATACAAAAAGAGCCTCTTTTCTTTCATAACATAATGCAAGATTTGTATGAGGAGGATAAAATGCTGGGGGTATGGTTTATTATATGTGTTATTTTTCTTACAGTGTTTCGTTATATATGGAAAAGAAAGGAAAATAATCCATGTATGTTATTTTCGTATTTTTTATATTTGTATGATGTGACTGGAATGTTTTACTATGTGCTTGTTGGTAAATGCCGTGTAAAAATACTGTATCTGCTAATTGTTCTTTTCATGGTTATTCTTCAAATAGGATTCCCATTCCTTTTCAATCATATTGGAAGAGATAATCGGGTAATTAAAGTGCTGAAGAACTGGCATGAACAAGTGATGAGTTCGTTTATGTTTTGGGGAATGTTGATCCTGTTATATCTTCCAAATGGCGAATGGAGGATCAGCGGGGGATTCTTTATTATGTCATATCTGGTAAATGCTTTCTTTATGGTGATGAAAAAGCTGCGGGAATCCATTTGGGAAATGCATATGCTTCAGAATATTGCAGGCTTCTTTGCCTTTATTATATGTATGATCGTTGCAAGATCAGATGATTTTCAATATTTTTCAAATTGGCTGTTTGCTTTATTATTGATCATCTGGCTTGTTTTATTATGTTTGTTTACCTTTGGAGCAGTTGATAAAAATCCGGGAATGTTATACTGGCTGTTTACAGAAACAGCAGAAAACCGAAAAGTACAGGTTGTTCGATATAAAAGAATTATAAAAAGATTTTTTAATATCTTCCTTTCCCTGTTTTTGTTGATGTTTTGGGTATTTATAGAGAATACACTGGAATTTTATTATACCAATCGAAAGACCTTGGAATTTAACTTATCTGATTTCTGGGGTAGTATGATCGTGCAGTCTTTTTTCTTATCCGTTATCATATCTGTTCTGGTCAGTTTATTGAAAACGAATGTAACAAAGATTATCAGTTGTTGTTTGTGGGGATTAGCGGTAGCTTCCTATATTCAGGTTATGATATTTGATCATGACCTTGGTATTACGGATGCTTATGCAATTAAATGGAGTGATTATTCCGGCAAGATGATCATGACCGGAATTGTATGGGGAATCTGTATTGTAGTTCCGGTTATTTTGTTTGCAAAATTTAAAAATAAATTCTTCAGTATTTTGAAATATGCAGCAGTGTGTTTATTATGTATTCAGATATCGGCAACTGTATATCTGGTTATAAAATCCGGAGGTTACAGGAATACTTCAGAAGCAGAGATTACAAATTACTATGTTTCAGGTAAAAATGAATATACAGTATCGGAAGAAAAAAATATTTTTGTATTTGTTCTTGATACATACAGCAATGATTTTATTGACGAAATGACAGAGCAATATCCGGATGCGTTAGAGCCGCTGCATGATTTTACATATTATGATAATTATGACAGCAAATATGACGGAACAGCGCTGGCAATGAATTATCTGTTAACGGGACAGGAATTTGATAATACGATTCCTTGTCGGGAATATTCTAAAGAAGCATTTCATTCAGAAAAGGCTGTCGAATTTTATAATACACTAAAAGAACAACAGTATTCTTGTAATATATATACGGATAAAGCAACAGTTAGTTTTCTTAATGCAAAGAATTTATATGAATATTATGATAATGTACAGGAAAATGCAGATGGTGAGATCTTAGTCGATTACCACGCAGTCCGGAAAAATATTATAAAGGGGGCAATGTATAAAGTATTGCCGCTGGCATTAAAGAGATTTTCTTTAGTTGTTACCAGTGATTTTGATGGTGCGGTCAGTTCTTCCGGCGGAGGGGAAGATTCGCCGGACCTGGATGATGATTTTTATTTAAAATTACAGACACAGGGACTAGAATATAACAGCAGTTCTGGAACATTTGCAATTTACCATTTTAGCGGAATGCATGATTATGGGGATGGAAAGGGAAAAAATCTGCCAGAAGCGGCTTACGATAATCTAAATGATGTGTACGTTTTTCTTGATGAATTGAAAAATATGGGAGTTTATGATAATTCAACGATCATAATAACGGCAGATCATGGAAAAATCATGACGGTAGATGGTATTCAGCCTATTTTCTTTATCAAAGAACCCTATAAAAAGAATGACAGGCTTGCAGTTTGCAGTTCTCCGGTAAGTGCGGAAGAGTTTATGCCAACGATTATGAAGCTTATTACAGGTGAAAGCAAAGATAAAACTATTTATGATTATGAAGCGGATGAAAATCGGTCAAGAAGTGTATATATACGACAGTACAAGGAAAATATATCCGATCTTCTGAAAAATGATTCAGCAAATTATGCTTGTTTGTATAAGTATACATATCAGGGAGACAAGGATGAATTAAGAAAATATGCAGGTGCAAAACCGAAGCAGAAGATACCGTTGATCGATTTCTGGTATTAAAAAACAAGAAAAGGAGATAGTATGATGTTTAATGAAATGAATTTATTAGTACAGGAATTTCCAACAATGAAATTATATATTGATCCGGCGACGACAAGTTATCTGATCCAGATAATTGCCGGAGTAGTGATCGCAGCAGGTGCGGTAGCAGGAATTGCATTCAGTAAAATAAAAAGAGCATTAAAAAAAGGAAAAACAGAAGAACAGCCCGTAAAAAAGACAAGAAATGAAGAAAAGAAAATTGTTACTGCAGATGATTTGTTAGATGATGAGGAATAGAAGTGAATCAGATAATTAATTATGTTTCGGATTTTTTCGGGATCATAATGAGATGGTGCTATGTTTTTGTAAATAATTATGGATTGTCAATTATCGTGTTTACGATTTTTACAAAATTTGTATTATTTCCTATTTCATTGATCACACAGAAAAATTCGATAAAAATGGCACAGATGCGTCCGGAACTTGATGCTTTAAAAGTAAAATATGTGGATGATAAAGATCGGTATGCAGATGCACAACTGGAATTATATAAAAAAATGCAATATCATCCATTACTGGATATGATACCACTGCTGATCCAGATTCTGATCGTTCTTGGATTGGTGGGTGTTATGTATTGCCCGCTTTCATATATCCTGCGGATACAGGACCCCGATATCGCTATGCTGCAAAAATGGTTTGAGGGGCTTGGATGGACATTGCAGGATAATTCTTACCAGTTGACAATGATCCATGAAATACAGAATGGTATTAGCGGTGTGCCTGAAAACCTTATGGGACTGATAGAAAAGATATCAGATTTTGATATGAATTTTATCGGATTTAATTTATCAGAGAAACCACAATTATCATTACATAATAAACTGGTTTTGATTCCTGTTTTATCGGGTGTGAGCGCATGGCTCATGTGTGTTGTTCAAAATAAAATAAATGTGCTGCAGTTATATGCCGGAAAATGGAATAAAATAGGAATGACGGTATTTATGATAGCATTTTCCACATATTTTGCGTTCCTTGTTCCGGCTGGAGTCGGGGTATATTGGATCTTTGGGAATTTGTTTGCAATTCCTTCCATGTATCTGGTAAATATTGTGATGCCGCCTGAAAAATATATTGATATGGATTACATGCGGATCTTGAATGAAACAGCAGAGGAAAAAGAAAAGATACGAAAAAAGTATGGGAGAACAGAGAAACAGGATTATCATCGGTTTGAGAAGACTGAAAAGAGAATTGTATTTTATGCAGAGGGCCGGGGCTTTTATAAATATTATCAGCCGATCATAGAGTATCTGGCTGAACGGTCTGATTATAAAATGGATTATGTTACCAGTGATCCGGAGGATCCGATCCTGAAGCAGGAGCAGTCGGCAGTCCGGGCATATTATATAGCACAGGACAAGTATCTGATTCCTTTGTTTATGAAATTGGATTGTGATATCTGTCTGATGACGATGCCAGATCTGGAAAAATATCATATCAAGCGTTCCAAGGTAAGATCAGATATTGAATATATTTATGTAGCACATGGGATGGGAAGTAATGCACTTACATTACGGAAAGGTGCATTAGATTATTATGACACGGTTTTTTGTGTAGGAATCGATTCGGTACGTGAAATACAGCAAATGGAAGCGCTGTATGTGACACAGCCTAAAACTCTGGTTGAGACAGGATATGCGTTACTGGATCAGATGATCGAGCAGTATCAGATTGAAAACAGAAAAGAAAATGAAAAGAAAAAGATACTGATCGCACCATCGTGGCAGCCGGAAAATATTATTGATCTGTGTATTGAGCAGATATTAGATAAATATAAGAATACATCATATGAGGTCATTGTACGGCCGCATCCGCAGCAGGTGAGACATCAGATGGAACGGTTTGTGGAAATGCAGGAGCGATATGCAAAGGATGATAATATAACTATACAGACGGACTTTTCTTCTAACAGTACGGTTATGGATGCTGATCTGCTGATAACAGACTGGTCAGATATATCATTTGAATATGCATTTACAACATTGAAACCAGTGCTGTTTATTGATACGCCAATGAAAATCATGAATCCTGAATATGATAAGATTGAGCAGAAGCCAATTAATGTGACATTGCGAAATGTGATTGGGAAGGCGATATCTGTAAATGATATTGATAATATACTTGAAATATCTACAGATATGTTAAAGCAAAAGGACATGTATAGAAAGCAGATTGCGGATGCCAGAGAGAAACATATTTTTAATATCGGAAAGAGCCGGATATTAAGTGGAAAATATATTATGAAACGGCTTATGGAATAGAGAGGGGTAGGAGAATGCAGGGTATAATATTAGCGGCAGGAATGGGGAAACGATTAAAGAATATTACAAAGAATAAGACTAAATGTATGGTTGAAGTAAATGGAATATCTCTGATTGAAAGAATGCTGAAGATCCTTGACAGAAAAGACCTGTCAAGGATCGTTATAGTGACAGGGTATCAGGAAGAGACATTAAAGGAATATATTGCGTCATTAACAATACATACACCGATCATATTTGTGGAAAATCCAATATATGATAAAACAAATAATATTTATTCCCTGTCTTTAACAGCCACTTTTCTGGAGGAAGAAGACACCCTCTTGCTGGAATCAGATCTGATTTTTGATGAAACGGTAATAGATCTGATATTATGTGATCCAAGAGAGAACCTTGCACTTGTTGATCGGTTTGAAAGCTGGATGGATGGTACATGTATGCTTTTGGATGAGAATGACTGTATTGTGGATATGGTCGCAAAAAAAAATCTTCATTTTGTAAATGCGGATCAATACTATAAGACAGTGAATATATATAAATTCAGCAGACATTTTTCCAAGTATACATATGTGCCTTTTCTAAAGGCGTATGCAATGGCAATGGGAAATAATGAATATTATGAGTCTGTTATCCGCCTGATCGCAATGCTTGACACGAAAGAGCTGCAGGCCAGACGGCTTAACGGTCAGCGCTGGTATGAGATTGATGATATTCAGGATCTGGATATTGCAGAAAGCCTGTTTACAGATAATACAGAGGAACAGTATAAAAAAATAACTGCCAGATATGGTGGTTTTTGGAGATATCCTAAATTGGTTGATTATTGCTATCTTGTAAATCCGTATTTCCCAACAGAACACATGTTGGAAGAAATCCGTGCCAACAGTGACCGGCTGATCATGCAGTATCCCTCTGGTGCAAGAGTGATACGGTTATTGGCAGGCAAACTGTTTGGCATATCAGATAAGAAAATTATAGTTGGTAATGGAGCAGCGGAATTAATTCGTGAAATGATGCAGGAAACGAATGGAAAAATAGGTTTTGTGACTCCGACATTTGAGGAATATATAAATTGCTGTAAGCAGGAACAAAGAGTTATTATGGATACCAGAAAAATGGATTTTTCATATTCTGGACAGGACATTCAGGATTATTTTGAACAGAAGCATATTCAAATGCTTGTGCTGATAAATCCGGATAATCCTAGTGGGAATTATATTGATTCCAGAGAAATATATGAATTGATCCATTGGTGTAAGAAGAAAAAGATATGTCTTATATTAGATGAGAGTTTTTCGGATTTTTCGGATGAGGCAGAATCTTGTATAGCTGATTCGTATCTGGAACTGTATGATGAGTTTTATGTAATAAAAAGTATTTCAAAATCATATGGGGTTCCGGGCTGCAGACTGGGAATATTAGCTGGAAAAAACAGTGAAAAACTTGATCAGATCCAGCGCAAACTGCCAATCTGGAATATTAATTCTTATGCAGAATTCTTTTTACAGATCATAGAAAAGTACAAGGAGGATTACAGACTGTCACTGGATCGTCTTAGAAAGTCCCGTGAGATTTTCAGGAAAGAGCTGGAAAAAATCCCATATATGAAGGTATATCCATCGCAGGCAAATTATGTTATGTGTGAACTTTCAGATGGAGTGAAAAGCAAGAAACTTGCATCATTTTTACTGGAAAATAATATTTTGATCAAAGTGCTGAATGAGAAATTAAATAACCAAAAGGAAATGATCAGACTTGCAGTTCGGACGGATGAAGAGAATATGCATCTGATTGAATTGTTGGAAAAATTTGGAGGTGAATATATTGAATAACTGGAAAGCAATCTGGAATAGAAGAGAAGCGGATGAACGTTTTTTGCAGTCGCTTGAAGATCCTAAAGCAATCTGGCGGGAGCTGAAACGAATTGATGGATTTGATGTGGATCTGGGAGATTCGGCAGATGCATATTATAATGCATTTTATAATAGCTGGGAAGAAGAATGTGCACTTCTGGATATGCATGTTGGTCTGTGGAACAGCATTTTTGAAGTAGGATGCGGAGCAGGAGCAACCTTATATTTATTTTCCAGACAGAATAAAAAGGTTGGTGGAATTGATTATTCCAGACAGAGTACAGAAATTGCAAAAATTGTATTAAAAGAAGCGGAGATAGCATGTATGGAAGCTGACCATATTTCAACAGATGAAAAATTTGATGTTGTGATGGCTGATTCTGTATTTGCATATTTTCCAGATGAAACATATGTATCTGATGTTCTGGAGAAGATGTATGAAAAAGCGCATAAGGCTGTGCTGATCACAGAGATATTTGATAAAGAGCTGGAAGATGCCTGCATGCAGTATAGAAGAGCTAAAATACAGAATTATGATGAAAAATATAAAAATCTTGATAAGTTATTTATTTCAAAATCCATGTTTGAAATGTTTTCACAAAAGCATGGTTGTGAATTGATATTTACATCTGTTGAAAATCCATATTACTGGAATAGTCAATTTATGTACAATGTATTAATTATTAAGAAATAAGAAATAACACCAAATTCGCTAACAAATTCTTGCTACCATCATACAATTGTGCTAAAATCAAACAGGATTGAGATAATGAGAAAAATGGAGGCACACACATGAAGAAATTAATTTTAGTTACATCACCACCAGCCTGTGGAAAGACATTTATTTCCAAACAGGTGGCAAAGGCACTGCCAAATTGTGTATATCTGGATAAGGATACATTAATTGTTCTTTCAAAGCAGATCTTTGTAGTGGCTGGTGAGGAATATAACCGTTCATCCGATTTCTTCCAGAAAAATATCCGCGACTACGAATATTATTGTGTACTGGATCTTGCATTTGAAGCACTGGAATACAATGATACAGTTCTTATAAATGCACCATTCACAGATGAGATCAGAGATGACGAATATCTTGACAATCTCCGTGCAAAGCTTGCAGAAAAAGGTGCAGAACTCTTTGTGATCTGGGTAAATACCAGAAAAGATGTCTGCCACGAAAGAATGATCAAGCGTGCATCAGACAGAGATACCTGGAAATTGGAGCACTGGGATGAATATATCAACAGTCAGAACTTCAATCCGCCAACAAATATCAAAGAGCTCTTTATATTTGAGAATTCTTCCGATGAAGAATTTAAGGCATCTATAGAAAAGGTTGTTAAGGCAATCAGAGGTTGATAGTGATTTTGAGTATTGCAACAGGAATCAGCAATGTTTTCTGTTGCAATATTTATATAGACAAACAGAGATCAGGAGGAACAGAACATGGCAGCAATCAGATGCTTTAAAGCATTCAGACCAAGACCGGATATCTGCGACAGAGTGGCAGCATTACCATATGATGTGTATAGCAGAAAAGAAGCCTGTGAAGAAGTACGTCGGGAACCGATGTCATTTTTAAAGGTAGATCGTGCAGAGACATCATTTGATGACAGTGTGGATACCTATGCACCGGAAGTGTATAAGAAGGCAGGAGATCTTCTGCATGAGATGATGGAGGATGGTACTTATATTGAGGAAGAAAAGCCGGTATACTACATATATGAATTGATCATGGATGGACGTCATCAGACAGGTCTGGTTGCCTGTGCTTCGATTGATGACTATGTGAATGGTGTGATCAAGAAACACGAGAATACCAGAGAAGACAAAGAACAGGATCGTATCCGCCATGTAGAAGCCTGTGGTGCGCAGACCGGACCAATCTTTCTTGCCTATCGTTCGATTGATATTGTAAATCAGATCATTGACCGGGTAAAGACAGGAGAAAAGTTATATGGCTTTACTTCACCGGATGGTATCACACATAATGTATGGATCATTGATGAAGCAGATGATATTCAGATAATTCAGGAAGCATTTGCAGGTATCAACGAGATTTACATAGCAGACGGACATCATCGTTCTGCTTCTGCTGTAAAAGCAGGCCTCCATATGAGAGAACTGCATCCGGATTATACCGGAGAGGAAGAATTTAATTATTTTCTGTCCGTTCTGTTTCCGCATGATCAGTTGATGATCCTTCCATATAACCGTGTTGTAAATGATCTGAACGGTATGACTGATGATGAATTTTTAAAGAAACTGGAAGACAAATTTGAAGTAAAAGCATGTGATGCGGCTGTTTCACCGGGGAAGAAAGGCAGCTTTGGCATGTATATGGATGGCAGATGGCATCAGTTAACGGTAAAGGACGGAGTAGTTCCGGAGGATGTTGTCGGCTGTCTGGATGTATCTGTGCTTCAGGAAAATGTTCTGGCACCGATGCTTGGCATTGGAGATCCGAGAACGGACAAACGGATCCAGTTTGTCGGTGGTATCCGTGGACTTTCCGAGTTGGAACGACTGGTGGATGGAGGAAAGAAGGTAGCATTTTCCATGTATCCGACTTCCATTACAGAATTATTTGATATTGCGGATGCAGGCAAATTGATGCCGCCGAAGTCTACATGGTTTGAACCAAAGCTTCGAAGCGGAATCTTTATCCACAAGATAAACGAATAAAGATGAACAGTCATATGCAAATGAGGAAATTGAACAGGGAAACGGTGCAGGTATTTCGTATTTTGCATATAGAAAAGAATACACATGAGGAGAATGGGTTATGACAAAGAACACAGAGATTTTCGTTCTGAATCAGGATGAGGTTATGGCGATCACGGGGGCGAGACATGGCAATCCACATCACATACTTGGTATGCATGCCTGTCTGGCTGATGTATATGTAAATGCATTTCTGCCGGATGCAGCAGAAGTTTATGTAGTGGATGAAAAGGATCAGACAGAATATCCGATGCATGTAGAATACGCCGATGGATTTTTTACAGTAAAGATTGAGAACCGGCAGCCATTTGCATATCTGCTAAAGATTGTCCGGAAGGTATGGGATGCAGACGGAGAAGAAGCAGATGAAGTCAGTCTGATAAAGGATGCATACAGCTTTTCCTATTCTGCGGATCTTGAAAAAGTAATGCAGGTGGTAAATGGAGAAGATGACGTGGAATCAGGCTTCCGGATCAAAGAATTGTTTGGAGCCAGAAAGCTGAACTTTGATGGCACAGAAGGAGTGGCATTCTGTATTCAGGTTCCGGGCTGCGTCAGAGCCAGCGTGGTCGGAGATTTCAATAACTGGGACGGCAGAGTGAACCAGATGCGGAAGATCGAGTATACCGATCTGTTTGAACTGTTTATACCATATGACATTAACCAGACCAGATATAAATTTGAAGTATTATATGAAAATGGAGAAACCGATATTTTCTCCGATCCATATGCAACAGCATTTGAACCGGTTCCGGGCAATGCGTCCTTATTTATAGAGCTGACATATGAATGGATGGATGCAGCATATATGACAGAGCGGAAAAAGAAGAATATCAGCATGGAACCTGTGAATATCTATGAGGTACATATGCAGACATTTAAGACCGACAAAGATGGAGAACGGCTTTCCTATCAGGCATTTGCAAAAGAAATCGCAGCTTATGTAAAGAGCATGAAGTATAATTACATTGAGCTTATGCCGATCATGGAATATTCCGGTGAGGATACATGGGGATATGATACGACGGGTATCTATGCGCCAACGTCCAGATTTGGTTCTCCAACTGATTTCATGGCAATGGTTGATTATCTGCATGCAAAAGGTATTGGTGTGATCCTTGATATGGTGCCTGTGATGGATATTGACTGTATGACTTACTGGTTGGAAGCGTATCATCTGGATGGCATCCGTCTGGATAATAAAGAGCTGATCCGTTCCTTCCGAAAGGTGACTGGAGACAGATATGCGGATGTTATGGTGGATCTTACATGGAACACAACGGGCGTTTCAAAGCTTACAGAGTATATGAAGACTGCGCCGGATCGCAGAGAGAACTTTGTAGACTATGTATCTTCTGTAACCGGATTTATATCCGAGCATCAGGAGGTAAGTGCATTATCACATGATCAAGTGGCATATGGTCAGGGAAGTTTTATAGAGAAGATGCCGGGTGGCTATGAAGACAAATATGCAGATCTTCGTATATTTTATGGCTTGAATATGTTCCTTCCCGGTAAAAAACTGATGTTTATGGGACAGGAGATTGGAATGTTTGGCGGCTTTGATGGCTATCATGTTATTGATTGGAGCGTTCTGGAGTTTGAAGCAAATAAATATCTTCAGAAGTATGTAAAGGATCTGAATGCTTTATATCTTGCAGAACCGGCGTTTTATGAAGCAGACAAACTTCCATTTGTATTTGCAGGAGAGCAGGAGCCACATACTGTATGCTTCACAAGAACAGACAGTAAGGGTTCTGTCTGTTATGTAGCTGCGAACTTTGGAACTTCAGATCAGAAGAGCTATGTATTACAGACCGGAGCTCCGGGAACTTATAAAGAGATCTTCTCCAGTGATGCGGCAAAGTATGGTGGAGAAGGTAATAACAATAAACAGCAGAAGGTGACGAAGGACGGTGATATCGAGATTGTTCTCCCGGCACTTTCAATCACAGTATTTAAGAAGGTGAAATAATTAAGTGATAGGTATAGCATTGACGGAGAAGCTGGCAGATACTACAGAGTCAGCATCAGAAACGGCATCGGAGATCGTACAGGATGCTGAACAAAAAGCTGGATTGCTCAGACAGTATATGACAGATCTGCTGGATTGGTGCATGTCAAAGGTTGGAAGCCTGGTAGTGGCGGTTATCTTTATGGTGATCGGATTTCGGGTTGTGAAATGGATCATCAAGCTGATAAAGAGAACCTTTGACCGTTCCAATATGGATGTCAGTGTCGCAGGATTTTTGCTGTCCGCCATCCGTATTCTGATGAATTTTATAATATTGATAACGGCGGCATCCATTGTCGGTTTTCAAGTTACTTCATTTGTTACATTGCTTGGAACGGCAGGTGTGACGATCGGTCTTGCGCTGCAGGGTAGTCTGTCCAATCTTGCCGGTGGTGTGCTGATCCTGATATTGAAACCATTTCATGTAGGCGACTATATCATCGAGAATAATACCAAATGTGAAGGTGAGGTTGTATCGATCGATATATTCTATACAAAGCTTAAGACAATCGATAATCGTTCCGTAGTCATACCAAATGGAAGCATATCGAATACATCACTGGTGAATGTTACTTTACATGATAAGAGGCGGGCAGAGATCAAGCTCGGTGTCGGTTACGATGAAGATCTGGACAAGGTAAAGCGTGTGGTACTGGATGCGGTAAAGACAGTTCCGGGATATCTGGAGGATGAAGTCGTGGATTTCTTCATTGATGAATTCGCAGATAGCAGCATTGTGGTCAGTGTTCGGTTCTATGCGAAGATCGACCAGTACTGGGATGCACTCTGGTCGGCAAGATGGAATATCAAGAAAGCATTTGATGAAAATGGCATCGTTATCCCATATAATAAACTGGATGTTAACCTCGATTCTTGCAAAAAAACAGATAATCGGATATAATATTCGGTTGTGATATGAAAACTAGATAATTGTGTGATGAGTTTACTATCACACAATTATCCGTACATTTAATAGATTAGGAGTGATTTAGAAATGACAAAGATTGATATTATTTCCGGTTTCTTGGGAGCCGGAAAAACTACACTGATCAAGAAGCTGATCGAAGAAGGTTTTAAGGGTGAGAAACTTGTGCTGATCGAGAATGAATTTGGTGAGATCGGTATCGATGGCGGATTTTTAAAGGACGCAGGAGTGCAGATCACTGAGATGAATTCCGGTTGTATCTGCTGCTCTTTAGTCGGTGATTTTGGTACAGCTTTAAAGAAGGTTATTACAGAATATGCACCGGACAGAATCATCATCGAGCCATCCGGTGTCGGTAAGCTTTCAGATGTTATCAAGGCTGTGAAAGATGTCGCAGAAGAAGTAGAAGTACAGCTTGACAGCTATACAACAGTTGCAGATGTATCGAAGTGTAAGATATACATGAAGAACTTTGGTGAATTCTTCAATAATCAGATCGAAAGTGCAAATACGATCGTACTGAGCAGAACACAGACAGCTTCCCAGGATAAGATCGAAAAGGCAGTTGCCATGATCCGTGAGCACAATGCAGATGCTACGATCATCACAACTCCATGGGATGATATTGACGGTTCTAAGATCAAAGAAGCTATGCAGAATCATAAATCCGTTAAGGACGCTTTATTTGAGGATGAAGATGATCATGAACATCATCATCACGACCATGATGACGAATGCGGCTGTGGCTGTCATGATCACGATCATGAACATCATCACGACCATGACGATGAATGCGGCTGTGGCGATCATGACCACGATCATGAACATCATCATCACGACCATGACGACGAATGTAGTTGTGGCTGTCATGATCACGATCATCACCATCACCACCATGCAGATGAGGTATTTACAAGCTGGGGTAAGGAAACTCCACATAAGTTTAATGAAGATAAGTTAAAAGAGACTCTGGATGAGCTTGCTAACACAGAGGAATATGGTATTATCCTTCGTGCAAAGGGTATCGTTCCAAGTGATGGTACAGACTGGTTATACTTTGATCTTGTACCGGGTGAGTATGAGATCCGTAAGGGAAATCCGGATATCACAGGTAAGTTATGTGTGATCGGAAGCAAACTGGCAGAAGACAAGCTTGCAGAGCTGTTTGAGGTATAGGAGAAAATGATGGCAAGACAACAGGAAACAGAGATTCCGGTTTATGTATTTATGGGCTTTCTTGACAGTGGTAAAACTACATTTGTGAAGGAGACATTATTAGACCGGGAATTCACCGGAGGTGCCAAGACACTGCTTCTTGTATGCGAAGACGGTGAAGAAGAGTACGATGAGAAAGACCTGAAAAAGAAAAATATTTTTCTGGAATTCATAGAAGAAGATCAGTTGAACACAGAGCATCTGTTAGATCTGCAGGACAAATATCAGCCAGAGCAGGTTATGATCGAATACAATGGTATGTGGAAGCTGGACAAGATCTTTGATATCCGTGTGCCGAAGGGATGGACCGTTGTCCAGGTATTATCCTTTGTAAATGCTGAGACATATGATGTATATCAGCAGAATATGAAAGCAACAATGATGGATCAGGTTAACAGTGCGGATATGGTTGTATTTAACCGTTGTGATGAGAAGTCCAAGCGTGCAGAATGGCGCAGAGGAATCAAAGCAGTCAACCGACGGGCACAGATCATCTTTGAGATGAAGGATGGTTCGATCGCACCGGATGAGAATGACGAAGAAGATCTGCCATACGATGTAAAGGCTGACGTGATCGAGCTGAACGATGAGGATTTCGGTATCTGGTATGTGGATGCCTCTGATCAGCCGGATCGTTATGTCGGTAAGAAGATTCATTTCCGTGGCATGGTATTCAAGCCGAAACAGTATGGTAAGAATGCATTTGTACCGGGACGTTTTGCGATGACCTGCTGTGTAGAGGATATTACATTTGTAGGCTTCAAATGCTATTACGATGGCTCTAAGAATCTGATTGACAGACAGTGGGTAGATGTAACAGCAACGATCAAGAAAGAATACTATCCTGATTTTGAGGGAGATGGTCCGGTTCTCTATGCAGAGAAGGTTGTGCTGACCGGTCCGCCGGAAGAAGAGGTTGTATACTTCAGTTAATATAAAAATGCATTTGACTTTTTGTATGGATACAGGTAGTATAAATGCAGGCGTATAAAAAGCTGCCAGGTGGCAGCTTTTTGTTTTCGCTGATTCTGTTCAGGCATGCTCCATGGAGAGACGGCAGAAATGTCGAAAGGAGCAGATACAGATGTACAGTAAAGTAACAAGTGGAGGAGTCCTTGGAGTAGAGGGACTTCTGATTCAGGTGGAAACAGATATCAATGACGGACTGCCAATGTTTCATATGGTAGGCTTTTTGTCTGCATGCGTAAAGGAAGCCGGAGAGCGGGTGAGAACAGCGCTCAAAAACTCTGGATTTCAGATACCACCGAAAAAGATCACGATCAATTTATCACCGGCAGATATCCGGAAGGAAGGAACTGCCTACGATCTTCCCATTGCCATAGGAATTATGGTATCTATGGGGCTTATTCCAAACGATAAAATAGAAAATACCTTGATTATGGGTGAACTGGGGCTGGATGGCAGGATCAATGCTGTATCAGGAATACTCCCGGTTGTTCATCATGCAGTAAAACAAGGAATCACACGCTGTCTTGTTCCGGCGGAAAATGCAGAGGAGGCGGCACTGATCCAAAATATAGAAGTGATCCCGCTCCGGACGTTGTCAGAAGCGGAATCTTATCTGAATGAAAAAGCGGTGATCGAGCCTGCATTTGTAGATGTGGAGGATCTGCTCGACCAGGGGGATATGGGGGAACTGGGAGATTTTGCAGATATTAAAGGGCAGGAAATATTGAAGCGCGGAATGGAGATCGCAGCAGCCGGAATGCACAATATTCTGATGACAGGAGCAGCAGGTTCAGGAAAGTCCATGATTGCAAAATGCCTGCCAACGATCCTTCCACGTCTGACATTTGAGGAGAGTATTGATATTACCAAGATATACAGTGTGGCAGGTCTGCTGAAAAAAGGACAGGCGATGATAACAAAGCGTCCGTTCCGGGCACCGCATCATACCGTATCTGCCATTGCTCTGACCGGTGGCGGAGCAATACCGAAGCCGGGAGAGATCAGTCTTAGTCATAATGGAGTGTTGTTTCTGGATGAGCTTCCGGAATTTGGCAGAAATGTTCTTGAAGTAATGCGGCAGCCGTTAGAAGATCGGGAAGTAACGATCGCAAGGATCCAGGGTAAATATATATATCCGGCAGGATTTATGCTGGTTGCGGCACGAAATCCCTGTCCCTGCGGCATGTATCCGGATCTGAATAAATGTACCTGTACCTGTAGGCAGATCCGACAATACAATGCAAGGCTTAGCAGACCGCTACTCGATCGTATTGATATCAACGTAAATGTCCGCAGGATTGACTGTTCTGACCTGTTAGAGGATAAACGGGCAGAAACTTCGGCTGAGATCCGGGAAAGGGTGCTTGCGGCGCAGAACATACAGAAGGAGCGTTACCGTTCAGAGTCGATAAATTTTAATTCCCAACTGGATGGAAAGAGAACAAAGCAATATATTTCCCTGGGAAGGGCAGAGCAGGAGCTGGTGCGGGAAGCGTTTGAACATACAGAACTTTCTGCCAGAGGCTATAACCGGGTACTTAAGATCGCAAGGACGATCGCTGATCTGGCAGGAAGTATCGGGATCCATGAGGAACATTTAAAAGAGGCATTGTTTTTCCGGTATCAGAATCTTACAGAAGAGACAGAGGGAAATATGCAGTACAAAGGAATGAAAGGGGGGGACAGATATGGAGTATGATCTTATAAGGCTGTGGCTGGGGATGATATCGGATATGGGGAATGCAGCACTTGGCAGGATCCTTGATTATTTTGGAGGACCTGAAGAACTGTGGAATGTTCCAGAACATGTGCTTCGGGAAACGTTGACAGAAAAACAGAGTGAACGGATCCTGTGCACACGGGATGAAAAGAAAATAATCGTCTATAAAAACAGACTAAAGGAGCGGAATATTACATATATATATCCAGGACATCCTTATTTCCCGGAAGTCCTGCGGGAAATTCCGGATTGTCCGTTTCTGCTGTATGCAAAGGGGTGTGTGGAGACGCTTAAAACAGACAGAACCGGTATAGCGATCGTAGGTGCAAGAAAGGCCTCCGCATATGGGAAAGAGATGGCGGAGCAGTTTGCTTCTGTGCTTGCAGGATATCGGACTGGTATTATCAGCGGACTTGCAGCAGGAATCGACGGCGCCGCCCAGCGTGCGGCAATCAATGTAGAAAATGGATTTACAGTTGCAGTACTAGGTTGTGGGATCAATATCTGTTATCCGAAGGAAAATTACAATTTGTTTGAACGGATTGGGCATCAGGGTGTGATCCTGTCAGAATATGGGTTGGATATAGAGCCTGCGGCATGGAGATTTCCACTTAGGAACCGGATCATCAGTGGACTTGCAAAAGGGGTGCTGGTTGTAGAAGCACAGAAGAAAAGCGGATCTCTGATCACCGCCGATCAGGCGCTGGAACAGGGGCGTGAGGTGTATGCAGTTCCGGGACGGATTGGAGACAGAAACAGTGAGGGCTGCAATCATCTGATCCGGCAGGGGGCTATGCTTGTGACGGATCCTGAGGATATTGTGGAGGATTTAAAACTTGAACGGAGGATCCTTGCAGCAGGGAAAGCAGAATTTCGGGAGGACAGCCGGCTTACCGCTCTGGAACAGAAGATATGTGCCTGTATGGGGCGGGAAGTGCTGCATATAGAGGAAATCTGTGCCCGCGTGGATCAGCCTCCTGCAAGAATCCTGACAGCGTTATTTGATATGGAAAGAAAAGGAATAATTCGGCAGCCGGTACGGTATTATTTTGCTGTTACACAGGGATGAAAACAGAATCCGGGGCATTTTTTCAGAAAATTGTAATAAAATATTCACTTGCATGGCAGGAAAAAATGGTGTATAGTTTGTGTCGTTTAAACGAACAGGAAAGGAAAGAGTACATGGCTAAATATCTTGTTATTGTAGAGTCTCCGGCGAAAGCCAAGACGATTAAAAAGTTTTTGGGCAGTAATTATGAAGTGATTGCGTCGAATGGTCATGTGCGTGATCTGCCTAAAAGCCAGATGGGCATTGATGTTGATAATGATTTTGAACCGAAATATATAACGATCAGAGGAAAAGGAGATATACTTGCACAGCTTCGAAAAGAAGTAAAGAAAGCTGACAAAGTGTACCTCGCAACTGACCCCGACCGTGAGGGAGAAGCAATCTCCTATCATTTATCAAAAGCACTGAAACTGGATGATAAGAAGTACAAGCGAATTACCTTCAATGAAATTACGAAAAATGCAGTAAAGAATTCAATTAAGCAGGCACGCGATATCGATATGGCACTTGTGGATGCACAGCAAGCGAGACGTGTATTGGACAGACTGGTTGGTTATAAGATCAGTCCGCTTCTCTGGGCAAAGATTAAGAGAGGTTTAAGTGCCGGACGTGTACAGTCTGTAGCATTAAAGCTGATCTGTGACAGAGAAAAAGAGATCAATGAATTTATTCCAAAGGAATACTGGACACTTTCTGCTATGCTGGCACCGGAAAAGGCCAAGAAAAGCATTGAATTCAAATACATGGGAAATGGGAGCGATAAGGAAGAAATATCTTCCAGAGCGGAACTGGATCATATCATAGAAACAATCGGAAAGCAGTCTTTTAAGATCGCATCGATCAAGGACAGTGAGCGTCATAAGAAAGCGCCACTTCCATTTACAACCAGTACGTTGCAGCAGGAAGCTTCCTCCAAGTTGAACTTTGCGACATCCAAAACGATGCGTATCGCACAGCAGTTATATGAAGGTGTGGAGATCAAGGGCAGAGGTTCCATCGGTCTGATCTCTTATCTGAGAACGGATTCTACCAGAATATCGGATGAAGCGGCAGCAGCAGCCAAGGATTATATCATAAAGAATTTTGGAGAAGATTATATAGCGGGAATACCTCGGGCAGACAAACCGGGTAAGAAGATCCAGGACGCGCATGAAGCAATCCGTCCGACGGATATCACACTGTCACCGGCAGCTATCAAGGATCAGTTAAGCAGAGAACAGTTCCGTCTGTATCAGCTGATCTATAACCGCTTCCTTGCAAGCCAGATGGCAGAGGCAGTATACAGCATTAAGACCGTAAAGGCAGAAGTAGCAGGCTATCGGTTCCAGACCTCAGTATCAAAGATTGCATTTGCAGGATTTACAACGGTTTATAATGTGGACAACGAGAAGAGTGAGCATATTGCGGGAATTAAGGATCTGAATGAAGGGGATCTGTTAAAATTAGAAGATTTTGACGAGAAGCAGCATTTTACACAGCCGCCGGCAAGATATACAGAAGCACTTCTGGTAAGAACCTTAGAGGAGCTTGGCATTGGAAGACCAAGTACTTATGCACCGACGATCTCAACAATATTGAATCGTCGTTATATCACAAAAGAGAATAAGAAATTATACGTAACAGAACTGGGAGAAGCCGTGAATCAGATTATGGAACAGGCATTTCCGGTTATTATCGACGTGAATTTTACAGCGAATTTGGAGTCCCTTCTCGATAAGATCGGTGAGGGTGCTATCGAATGGAAAGTTGTAGTAAGAAACTTCTATCCAGATCTCGATGCGGCGGTTAAGAAAGCCGAGAGTGAGTTGCAGTCCATTAAGATTGAGGATGAAGTAACGGATGAGGTGTGTGACGAGTGCGGACGCAATATGGTCGTAAAGTATGGTCCACACGGTAAATTCCTTGCATGTCCGGGCTTCCCTGACTGTAAATTTACGAAGCCGTTCTTTGAAAAGACAGGAGTTCCTTGTCCAAAGTGTGGAGGTGACATAGTAATAAAGAAGACCAGAAAGGGCAGAAGATACTATGGATGTATCAATGCTCCTGAATGTGATTTTATGTCATGGGCGAAACCATCAAGGGAAAAATGTCCGGTATGTGGCAGTTATATGGTTGAAAAGGGTAATAAGTTACTTTGTTCAGCAGAAAACTGTGGATATTCCAGAGATAATACCGAAAAGGAAAAACAGGCATAAGTGATCGGATGAAGTTGTCCGGCCTGCCATATAAAAAAAGTTGTTTTTAAATATTAAATCTCTCGTTTGACAGGAAAGGCTATTGTTATCTCATGACCATTGTGATAGAATGTCAAATAGTGTAGATTTTTTATGCAAAAACAACTTTTTTGTATTTTACATACGGAGGAACAGAAATGAGTGTTCAATTATTAGATAAAACACGAAAAATCAACAAATTATTGCACAATAACAACTCGCATAAGGTTGTTTTTAATGATATTTGTGATGTTTTGAGTGATATTTTAAAATCAAATGTACTGGTTATCAGTAAAAAAGGTAAGGTTCTGGGAATTAAGAACCGTGAAGATATACCTGAGATCCATGAACTGATCGAGGATAAGGTCGGTCTGCTGATCGACAGTATGCTGAATGAGAGACTTCTCCTTGTATTGTCAACAAAGGAAAATGTAAATCTGACTACGCTCGGATTTGACAGTGATAACATAGAGAAATATCAGGGACTTCTACTTCCAATTGATATAGCAGGAGAACGGCTTGGAACGTTATTTCTGTATAAGCTGGATGCACAGTATGATATTGATGATATTATTCTCGGGGAATACGGAACGACGGTTGTAGGACTTGAGATGATGCGGGCTTTAAATGAAGAAAATGCAGAAGAAGATCGTAAGATCGCAATCGTGCGTTCGGCAATCAGTACTTTATCATTTTCAGAATTACAGGCGATCAAGCACATTTTTTCGGAACTGGATGGAAATGAGGGAATCCTTGTTGCAAGTAAGGTTGCAGACCGGGTCGGAATTACCCGTTCCGTAATCGTGAATGCACTTCGAAAGTTTGAGAGTGCGGGTGTTATAGAAGCAAGATCCTCAGGCATGAAGGGAACTTATATTAAGGTTCTGAATGATGTTGTATTTGACGAATTAAAAGCCGTATAAAATTTTGCAAAGGAGAGTAAAGAAATGATATTACCAATCATAACATTATTAGTTGGCGTAGCAGTTGTAGGTGTAAGCTTTTTTATTCTGGATAGTCATGATTTTAAAGAGGAAGATGAGATATATAATGAAAGCTCAGAAGAATTAAAACGAAAGATTACGGAATTATGTGATTCTCTTCTTGAGCAGAGCAAGACATCGTTAGATGAATACAGCGAAGATGTCCGCAAGAAGACAGAAAAGGAACTGAAGGAACAGATTGAAAAATGGGCATCCAAGTTGTCTGAAAAGGCAAAGAAGGAGATGATCGATTATATCAATCAGAGCCTTGCAGAAGCCTATGAAGAATATAATCCGGATGCAGAGAAAAAACCGGAAGCGGTTACTTATGAAGAACTTCTTGAAATGGAAGTAAAGGAAACCGAAGAAGAGATCGCAAAAGAAAAAGAACAACAGGCTGAAGAAGCTGTTTCGGAAGAGAAGCAGACAGAAGAAGCTCCCAAAGAAAATGAGCAGACAGAAGAAATCGAAGAAGAGCCGGATGAGAATTCTCTCGGAGCATTAGAGGCAAGTGAGACGGAGACAGTTATTTCCGGTGATGCAGTTGCAAATGGTGATATAACCGAAACTGTACCGGAACAGGATGTTGAAGAGAACACGGCAGAAGATGATGCGGAGGAACCAAAGGAAGAAGTAGAGGAAGCTGTTGCAGAAGAAGCTGTTGCTGAGGAAGCCGAGAAAGAAGCGGCAGAAGAAAAATCCAATGTTGTTGCCTTTAAGAAAGCAGAAGAGCCTGCTGTTGAGTCAGAAGCAACCGAAATTACAGAAGAAACAACAGTCGCAGAAGCAACCGGTACTGAGCCTGTACAGAAGACAGAACAGCCGGCGGGAGGCAACCGTTCCAGAAAGAAGAATCGCAAGAAGAACAGAACAAACAGAAATCAGAATCGTGCACAGGAGGCAAAGAAAGAAGCTCCTGCACCGGAAGAAATCTGGGATGATGAGAAAAATATCGATGAAGAAGTGGCAGAGCTTTACAAGCAGGGATTTGGAATTATGGAGATCGCGAACCAGCTTGGAATCGGTGTTGGTGAAACCAAGGTGATCATTAAAAATATTGAGAATCAGAAGCAGTAAATTGAAATTGTTTTATACGATAGGAGAAACGGCAGTATGAAGAAAAAATATTTTTTCAGAGGATTAGGCTTTGGACTTATCATTGGTGCGCTCGTTATGATGGTTGGAATTAAGTCCGGAAGCTTTGCAGATACAAAGAAGAATGATCCGTCAAAAGGAGATGCGGTAGAAGTTGCTTCATCGGAAGAGGCTACTGAATCAGCGAAAACGACAGAGACTGCAACGGAAACGACAAAAGAGGATGCAGCTAAGGCAACGACGGAAGTGACGACAGAAGCTACAACAGAGGCGACAAAGGAAACCACAACGGAAAATACAACCAAGGCAACCACGGAAGCCACAACCGAAAGTACAACCAAGGCAACGACAGAAGCTACAACAGAGGCGACGACAGAAGCAACTACGGAGGCTACGACAGAGACAACTACGGAGGCTACGACAGAGACAACTACAGAAGAAAAGAAAAAGGGTGGTTCGATTACGATCAAGCCGGGTATGTATGCAGAGGCAATCTCTCAGGCATTATATGATATCGGAATGGTAGACAGTGTACAGGATTTTTATGATTATCTTGTAAGCTCCGGTAATTCCATGAAACTGATGTGTGGAACTTTCACATTCAAGGGTGATGAAACCTACGATGAGATGATCACCATTATGAGAGATGGACGATAGTTATAGCATGAATTGAAACAAAATATGAGATAATGAGCATTGCGCTGGAATGTGCTCGCACATACCAGCATAATGCGAAAAAGACATGGAACTGTTAAGTGACATGAGATTATAAAAAGAAAGTGCTTGCATGCACTTTCTTTTTGTGTTATTATCGATTTTGTATGTGGGCTTGAATATAACAGGCTCATAAAAAACAATATACATGCTGATTGATTCCTGAAGTGGTGCCTATAGCTCGGGTGACTCGGTGAAAGAGAGATCAGCAGAAGAATATAACCATGGAGGTAGAAAAAATGAGCGTTATTTCAATGAAACAGTTATTAGAAGCAGGTGTACATTTCGGACACCAGACAAGAAGATGGAACCCTAAGATGAAGCCATACATCTACACAGAGCGTAATGGTATCTACATCATCGACCTTCAGAAGTCAGTAGGAATGGTTGACGATGCTTACAATGCAATCGGTGACTGCGTAGCAAATGGTGGAAAGATTCTTTTCGTTGGTACAAAGAAGCAGGCTCAGGACTCAATCAAGAGTGAAGCAGAGCGTTGCGGTATGTACTACGTAAACGAGAGATGGTTAGGTGGTATGCTTACAAACTTCAGCACAATCCAGACAAGAATCGCTACTCTTAAGAAGTACGAAGCTATGGAAGCTGACGGAACATTTGATATTCTTCCTAAGAAGGAAGTTATCCAGATCAAGAAGGAGATGGAGAAGCTTCAGAAGAACCTTGGCGGTATCAAGGAAATGAAGGAAATTCCTGACATGATCTTCGTTGTAGATCCTAAGAAGGAAAGAATCTGTATCCAGGAAGCTCATTCACTTGGAATCAAGCTTGTAGGTATTGCTGATACGAACTGTGATCCGGAAGAATTAGATTATGTTATTCCTGGTAACGATGATGCTATCAGAGCTGTAAAGCTTATTGTTTCAAAGATGGCAGATGCAGTTATCGAAGCTCAGCAGGGTGCAGATGCAACAGATGCTGAAGAAGTTGCAGATGAGGATGCAGCAGTAGAAGAGTAATATTTTAGAATATAAATACTAGAATTTTGGAGGTTATTACGATGGCTATTACAGCAAGCATGGTAAAAGAGTTAAGAGAACTCACAGGTGCTGGTATGATGGATTGTAAGAAAGCACTTACAGAGACAAACGGTGATATGGATGCCGCTGTGGAAGTACTCAAAAAGAGTGGTGCAGCTAAGGCTGAGAAGAAAGCAGCAAGAATTGCAGCAGAAGGTATCGCTAAGGTTGCAATCGATGGTAATACAGCAGTAGTTGTTGAAGTTAACTCAGAGACAGACTTCGTTGCAAAGAATGCAATTTTCCAGGAATTTGTACAGGCAGTTGCAGATAAGGCACTTACAGTAGATACAGAAAAGGCTGGAGATGGCGAAGACGTTGTTTCAATCCTTGATATGAAGGCTGATCTTGATGATAAGATCCTCAAGATTGGTGAGAAGATCTCCATCAGAAGATTTGAGAAGGTTACAGCAGATGTTGTTGCTTCTTATATCCATGGTGGCGGAAGAATCGGTGTTCTTGTAGCCGGTAACGGTGCTTCAGATGATGCAGCTAAGGAAGCACTTACAAACATTGCAATGCAGATCGCAGCTATGAACCCACAGTACATCTCAAGAGACGAGATCTCAGCAGATGAGCTTGCTAAGATGAAAGAGATCACAATTGACAGTGCATTAAATGATCCGTTCTCACTTCCAAAGCCGGTTCTTTCCAAGTTGATCGAGAAGGCTGTAGCCGGTGTATGGAGCGCAGAAGATGTAGCTATCTACGAAGAGAAGAAGTCAAATATGAACTTCTTACCTAACTTCCTTTCAAAGGAAGCTAAGGCTCAGTTAGCAGAGATCGCTTGTGCTGATAAGGAAGAGATCTCAGGCAACAAGATCTTCTCAGGACTTGTTGAAGGACGTATCTCCAAGCAGATGAAGGAAATCTGTCTTCTTGATCAGGTATATGTTAAGGCTGAAGATGGCAAGCAGACAGTTGCAGCATACCTGAAGTCTGTAAATCCTGCTCTTAAGATCGCTAAGTTCGTTCGTTTCGAAGTTGGTGAAGGTATGGAGAAGAAGAATGAAGACTTCGCAGCAGAAGTTGCTAAGCAGATGAATGTATAATTTTATTTGTTGAATGATAATAAAGTATTTCAAGCCCTTGAAAACATTATGTTTTCAAGGGCTGTTTTACAAATACGCGAAAAAGAAGCGGAGAAGATAACGATTATGAATGATACAGGGAATAAGCAGAAAATATTAAGATTACTGGAAATAACAGCCGGTGCATTTAGTCTGTTTGTTGCATTTGGTTGGTCTTTCTTTGATATGCTTGTTCGTTGCAAAGGGAAAAAACGACAGAAAAAAAAGAAATGGTTTAAACTGTCTCATATAAAGAAAAATCATCCAAGAGACAAATATGAAAAAGAATATGAAGAAGGAAAACTGTGGTGTGCTGAACAGCAGATGAAGGATTGCTTTATCAGAAGCAGAGATGGACTGTATCTGCATGCTTATTATCTTCCGACAAAAGAAGCGAAACGTTTTGTTTTGTTAAGTCATGGATATAAAGGTAGCGGCTTTGGCGATTTTGCATATACAGCACGTTTCCTTCATGAGAATGCGTGTAATTTATTGTTTATTGATCAGAGATGCTGCGGTTTGAGCGAGGGTGAATATATTACATTTGGTGCAAAAGAGCAATGGGATGTACAGCAATGGAGTTATTATATTGCTGCAAGAAACAGAGAGAAGCTCCCGATTTATCTTTATGGAGAATCCATGGGAGCTGCGGCAGTGCTTATGGCTTCCGGACATAAACTGCCGGAAGAAGTGAAAGGCTTGATTGCAGATTGTGGATTTTGCTCGATGAAACGGCAGCTTCAGGATATCGCAGCTAACTGGTTTCATTTGGGTTGGGTAGAGCTGCTTTTGTTCCGTGTAGATCTGTTTTGCAGGATGTTTGGAAGATTTCGTATGAGTGATGCTGACACGATAGAAGCAATGAAGAAAAATAAACGTCCGGTTTTGTTTTTTCATGGGGAAGCAGATACCTATGTAGTTCCGGAGAATTCTGTATATAATTATGCATTATGCAGTGCTCCCAAAGAACTGGTCATTATACCGGAAGCACGGCATCTATGCGCGCCATATGCAGCTCCAGAGCTTTATCGACAAAAGCTGCTTGATTTTTTTGAAAAATATGATAATTAAAATAGAATCATCAGAAGTAACAGGATCCCTCTTAAGCAGATAAGGTAAATGCCGAATCTGTTTAAGGGGGATTTTTATATTGTGATAATTCTGATCCATAGATTACTTTTAAAGTTTCGGTCAATTTCATGTAAAGTGTTTGTTAAGTTGTACAAGGGGTGGAATTCAAAAATGAAATGTGATAAGTTCACAAAAGAATAAAGAATACAGGAGGTTATCCATGATGATGAAACAATATCCCTTAACAGCAGCACAAAAAATGCATGATGACTGGATAAAAAAATATAAAACACAGCAGGTGTCCGGTGTCAGTGTTGTGGCATCTTTAAAAGCAGAACTGGATTTCGGACTTTTAAAAAAATGTATTCAGTTGGAATATGAGAGATATGGATGTATGCGTATTCGTTTTACGAAACGTGATAAAAATGGTGATGTGAAGCAATATCTTACTGAAAAAGAAACCCGTGATATTCCTTTAAAAGACTTATCAGGAATGCATATGGAAGAAGCAGACAATCTAATGCAGCAGTGGGCATATGAGACATTTGACGGAGATGATATTCCGCTTTGCGATATAGTGATGGTAAAACTGCCGGATGGATATAATGGTTTCTTCATCCATATGGATCATAGATTGATTGATTCCTGTGGACTGGTTGTGATGATCAATGATCTGATGCAGCTATATACGCATTATAAATTCAATACACCATATCCGCAGAAGTTAGCTGATTTTGAGGAAGTGCTGGTTAAAGATCTGAATCGTGCAAATAATGAAAAACGTTTTGCCAAAGATAAAAAGTTCTGGGATGATCAGCTGGATGCATGGGGGGAACCCCTTTATTCTGATATCCAGGGTTTAGATGTACTGGAAGCATCAAGAAAGTTACATAGGAATAAAACACTCAGGGCTGCCGATATAGAATTAGATCAGTTGTTTGTGGCAGTAAAGGATTATCAACTGGAGCCGGAGCCAACGAAAAACTTGATAGATTTTTGTATGAACCATCAGCTTTCAATGACAAATCTGTTGTTACTTGGTATTCGTACATATCTGTCAAAGATGAATCATGGACAGGAAGATATTACGATAGAAAACTTCATTTCAAGACGGTCTACTCATGATGAATGGACCTCCGGTGGTAGTCGAACTATTATGTTTCCATGTAGAACTGTGATTTCGGCAGATACTGATTTCCTGTCGGCAGCATATGAGATCCAGAATATGCAGAATCGGATCTATATGCACAGTAACTATGATCCGGCGTTGATCAGAGAGGAGATGCAGAAACGATATCATACACCGAAGAATACAGCCTATGAAAGCTGTTACCTTACTTATCAGCCGATGCCGGTAAAATTGGATAATCCTCATCTGGTACAAATTCCACAGCATGCAAAATGGTTTGCAAATGGTGCAGCTACAAAGAAAATGTATCTGACAGTATCTCATACAGATAATGGAGGTATGAATTTTTCATATCATTACCAGACCGCACATTTGGCAGAACATGATATGGAATTGTTATATTACTATATGATGCGGATATTGTTTAAAGGAATCGCGGAACCTGATATGAGCATCGGAGAAATCATGGAACAGGTATAAAATAAAACATATAAAGGAGAAATTAGTATGACACAGGAAATGCAATTTAAGAAAATCATAGCACAGTATTGTGATGTTAAGCCGGAGGAGATGACAAACGATATGAAGTTCAGAGAAGATCTGGGCTTTAGTTCGCTTGATTTTATGTCTTTCTTGGGAGAAATCGAAGACACATTTGACATTGAACTGGAGGAAGACGATGCACTGCATGTATTCACAATTGTAGAAGCACTTGATCTGTTAGAGCGATTACAGCAGGAAACTGTATAATCAGAGAATATAAGTATATGATCGCAGCAAGTATGTGCGGAGGTATAATAAGATATGTTAATTCGTGATATTTTGGAAGAAAGCGAAAAAAAGTTTTCAGAAATAAAGGCAGTAAAATGGTTGAAGAAAAAGGAAATCTGTGATAGAAGCTACCGGGAGCTGATGGAGAATGCCAAGTCTGTCAGAAAAGGATTGTGTGAGGAAAGCTTTCAGGGAAAGCATATAGCATTGATCGGTAGTAGTTCTGTGGAATGGATAGAAGCTTATCTGGGAATTATAACAGGTCAGGCAGTAGCCGTTCCTCTTGATGCAGGACTTCCGGTAGAGGATTTGATAGATCTTCTGAATCGTTCAGATGCGGAAGCACTCTTTTTAAGTCCTAAAATTCAGACCTTGTCGGAACGGATACTGGAGGAATGTCCAAAACTGAAAAAAATCTGGATATTACAGGAAGAAAAAATCGAAACAAATCAGAAAAAAGTTGCATCTGTAGCAGAATTAATGACGTCAGGTATAAACGGTACAGATGATTTTGCAGCACCGGATCCGGAAGATATTGCTACGATCATTTTCACCTCCGGAACTACAGGAAAGAGTAAAGGTGTTATGCTGACACAGAGAAATCTGGCAGAAAATGTAAAATCTGTTAATTATACTGCAGAGCCCGGAACCATAGTATTAAGTGTTTTACCGATTCATCATGCATTTTGCCTTGTTATGGATTGGCTCAAAGGTTTTTCCTTTGGAGCAACGGTGTGTATCAATGATTCTCTGTTGCATATGGTAAAAAATATGGGCGTCTTTCATCCTGATATTATGCTGATGGTACCTTTGATGGTAGAAACAATCTACAAACGTCTTTCGGCAATGAACCCGTTGATCCCAAAGAAAATAGTTGCAGCCAAGGCATTTGGGGGAAAGCTGAAAACAATATTTACAGGTGGAGCACATCTGGATCCGTTTTATATTGAGAAATTTGCAGAATATGGTGTAAATATTTATGAGGGATATGGAATGTCGGAATGTTCGCCTGTTATCAGCAGCAATGTACCGGAAGATCATAAGCCCGGTTCTATAGGACGACCGCTTTCCAATGTTGAGATTTCTTTTGAGGATGGCGAGATTCTGGTACGGGGCAGCAGCGTTATGAAGGGTTATTATCAGATGCCGGAAGAGACTGCAGAGACCTTAAAAGGTGGATGGCTGCATACGGGAGATAAAGGATATCTGGATAAAGACGGATTCTTATTTATCAATGGAAGAATAAAAAATCTGATCATTCTTTCAAACGGAGAAAATATATCACCGGAGGAAATAGAAAATAAACTTGCTCTTGGAAAACTGGTGGGAGAGGTGATTGTGACAGGAGAGAACAATGGCCTTATTGCAAGAATCTATCCGGATCAGGATGCTGTCTCGGCAAAACGGATGAACGAGGAAACAATCAGATCAGAGCTTCAGGCATTTATTGACAGTTATAATAATACGCAGCCGACCTATCGTCGGATTACGGGGTTGATTATTCGTAAATATCCATTTATCAAGAGTGCAACTAAGAAGATAAAAAGGCAGGAAGTTCTGATTGATGAAGCACTTTAAGACAGATAAGGAAGTATACCTGTGAGAAATGACTGTGTCAGTATCCCAGCAATGATTTCTTCGGAACTCTCAAAATTTTCTCTTGTCCATTTATGGAGAACACCCAAGGTACTGCCAATGCTGCATGCGATCATATAGGAGACCTCTTCCTTGGAGTGCATGGAAGGCGTTGTTTTCCGGGTGGCATCTGTTACATAACGATGGAACATAGTTAAAGCCTTTTCAAAGAATTCATCGCCTCTTGGACTCCGGAGAATATTTGCCAGAAACGGATTCGTTTTGGTATAATTACAAATTGTCAGAAAGAAAGATTTGCATATATCCTGATTGTTTTCAGGATGAAAGTCTTCCATGAGGGTGAAAATATCCTGGATAGTTTTATCTTCAACAGCAGTTATAAGAGCTGGAATATTTTCGTAGTGGTTATAGAATGTACTGCGGACAATTCCGGCTCTTTTTATGATGTCGGTCACGGTTATTTTTTCTATTCCTTTTTCTTTCAATACCAATAAAAATGCATCACAAATGGTATCTTCAATAAAGCAGTAGCGTTCATCGGATATTTCATGCAACATAGTGGTCTCCTTTCTGATGTGTATTTATTTTATCACAGTTTTTATACAACCGGGTAAAAATGTAATGAAAATAGCCCCTTTTTCTGTATTTATGTAAAAAAAGTTTATAATATCTTTATTTCCCTTACGAAATATGGTAACATGTGAAAGTAAATTCGAAAACAGAGGAAAAGCAGATGAAGTACAGATGCGTGGTTTCAGATTTGGACAGAACGATTTTAAGACGGGATGGGATTTCCCATAGAACAAAGGAAGTTCTTGAAAAACTGGCAGACAGCCACGTTATTTTTATTCCGGCAAGTGGAAGATCTGTTTATTCCATTCCAGAATGCATCCGGGAGATTCGGGGTGTCCGGTATGCGATCACATCCAATGGGGCAGCAATCTATGATTTATCAGATGATCATTCAGTATATAATTTAAAATTACGACCGGAAGTACCGGAGCAGATATTTGATCTGGTTACGGATAAAGATGTATTCTTTGAATGTTTTATAGACGGTAGAGGATATACATCTGAGATATATTATGAGAATCCAATGAATTTTGGAGAGTCAGAGGATATCAGTGCTTATGTAAGAAGCACCAGAACGCCGGTGCCTGATATAAGGCAGTTTATTTTACAGCATAATACGGAGTTGGATTCGATTTCGATTGTAGGACCGACAGAGAAAAAATACCGTATCATGCATGAATTAACACAAAATATCCATACTGTTTATGTAACATCCGGAGCGCCGCGATTGATCGAGATATCTGATCGTCATTCCGGCAAACATAATGGGTTAAAGGAAATTTTACGATTCCTTGGAATATCAATGGAAGAAACAATTGCTTTCGGCGATGGAGATAATGACAGTGAGATGTTAGCAGAAGCCGGACTTGGTGTTGCGGTTTTAAACGCGACAGAGTGTTGCAAGAAAGCGGCGGATCTTGTGATCGGTGATTATCTGGATGACAGTGTTGCCGAATTCCTGGAAGAAACAGTGCGGTAACGGCACACAGAATTTTGATTATAAAGCATGGCATATATCTGTAGTGAGGGACAGGTAGACAACCAATGCTTTTAATAAGAATAAACAAAAGAAAGGAAGGGAAGTATGGATAAATTTTTCCACATTTCAGAGCGCGGTTCTAATGTTCGTACAGAGATTATGGCCGGACTCACAACATTTTTTGCCATGGCATACATTGTCCTGGTAAACCCAAATCAGGTAGCAGCAGATGGTAAGGCTGGATGGCTTGTTGCAGAAGGTGCAAGCGCAGCAGAAGTAGGCAGGGTATGGAATGCAGTATTTATCGCATCCGTTCTTGTGGCTGTTATCGGTACACTTCTTATGGCATTCCTTGCCAGAATGCCGTATGCACAGGCATGTGGTATGGGACTGAATTCATTCTTCTGTACCTCATTTGTATCCGGTGCATTCTTTGCAGGTTGCAGCGTGATTGAAGGTTATCAGTCAGGTCTTGTTATCATCCTGTTATCAGGTATCGTATTCCTGATCCTGTCCGTAACCGGACTTCGTAAGTACATTGCGACAGCCATGCCGGAATGTCTGAAGAAATCAATACCGGCCGGTATCGGTTTGTTCATCGCATTGGTTGGCTTAAAGGGCTCAGGTCTTGTACAGGCGAACAAGTATACACTGGTACAGATCTTTGATTTCCATGGAGCAATCTCAGGCGCAGAGACACCGGCAGCTGCATGGAAAGCAGTTATTCCACCGGTTGTAACTATCATCGGTATTATCCTGATCGCAGTTCTTGCAAAGTTAAATGTAAAGGGAAATATCGTAATCGGTATCATTGTTTCCACAGTTCTTTATTATGTATTTAATCTGGAGACACCATCTTTTGATGTATCCAGCATCGGTCAGTCTTTCAAAGACTTTGGCGAGATCGGTTTCCTTGGATGCTTCAAGGCGGATGCATGGAGAAATGCATTTGAAAGCCCATATGTTGGTGGCGTGTTCTCAGGTATCATGCTGATCGTTGCATTCTGTCTGGTAGATATGTTTGATACGATCGGAACCTTATATGGAACCGCATCACAGGCAAATATGTTAGATGAGAATGGTGACCCGATCAACTTAGATAAGAGTATGATGTGCGACTCTATCGGTACAGCAGCAGGTGCTATTCTTGGTACATCGACATGTACAACCTTCGTTGAGTCAGCATCCGGTATCGCAGCAGGTGGTAGAACAGGTCTTGCAAGTTTAGTTACAGCAGCCTGCTTCGCAGTATGTCTGTTCTTAAGCCCAATCGCAGGTGTGATCCCAACATGTGCAACAGCTCCGGCACTGATCTTTGTAGGTGTATTAATGGCTAAGAACTTTGCCAAGATCGATATGGATGATATGCGTTCAGCAGTTCCTGCGTTCCTTACCTTCCTTATGATCCCATTAACCTATTCTATCTCAAATGGTATCGGTGTAGGATCAATTTCATACGTTCTGATTACCTTATTCACAGGTAACTACAAGAAGAAAGATATCGTTGTAACGATCATCGCAGCGTTATTCGTTGTAAAGTTCATCTTTGTTACAATGTAAAAATATCATCATTTTATTAAAAGAAAATACCGGCAGCCACATTTCTTTTAAGTGGCTGCCGGTATTTTTATGCATAAAAAATATGCACCAGAGTGGAATCGAACCACCGCACACGGCTCCGGAGGCCGTTGCTCTATCCACTGAGCTACTGGTGCATGACTTATATATAATACAATATTTCGCTGAAATAATCAAATATTTTCTTATATTTCTTCGCTGAATTATGAATACTTCCTGGATGAACTTGCAAAATACAGAACAGAATGGTAGAATTTTGTCGATATAAAATATGAAAAGGAGCATAGGAAAATTGAATCATAAAAAAAACAGTTTTCTTGGTGATACATATATAAAGACAAAAGAAGGAGAGATCGTGATCCGGGCTGGAATGAAGCTTGCGATCGGCTGGGTGATATTTGCATTATTGTGTTCCTGTTATGTGTACGCATTTTTTATCAGAAAACCCAAAATTGTGCCGGGAGAAAATAATACGGTTGAGCTGACGATTCCGGAGAATGCATCATATAAGAAAAGTGATGTTTCAGAGATTAATGATCTGGTTAGTAAGTATCTTACGGCAAAAGCAGCCTGTGATCAGGCAACGTTACAGTCACTGGTGACGGATCCAACCGAGTTTGATGATATGTCAGTATTGGAAGACTCTGCAAAATACCTAAAAGGTTTTGAAGATACGACCTGTTATCTGGCAGATGGTTATGCAGAAGGAGAATATGTTGTGGTTGAATTGTCCTATATGGACATTGCGGACGTAGAATCAAAGCCGCTTGATATCGTGACCTTCTATATTATAACAGACCAGGACGGTTCATATAAGATCGCTAATGGGGAGCTGTCAAATGCACAGCTTTCTTATCTGAACAGCTTTAAGGCATCAAAGGATATTCAGGATATCTATGTTCATGTAAAAGAGAATACAGAATATCTTCTGGATACAGATAAAACATTCCGGGCATTTTATGATTTGATCAGCAAACCGGCTACAACAGAGAATACTGCAGCTACACCGGAAGATGCACAATAGGAAGGATATTTTAGCTGATTCTGCAAATGTGTGAACCAGTTAGCAGTAGGTTTGTAAGCAGATATCAAGACATAAAAAAGTTCCATAAAAGAATTCTTCGGATATGACAGAATTCTGATATGGAACTTTTTTGTTTTATTATTTGCCTTATATAATATAGAAGTTACAGACGACCGTCCGCAGATATACTAGATAGCATTTTCTTCATTTACAGGAGATACAATACCGATGTCGATTCCACGAGTTTGAACAGGAGTGGAGAATACGATCTGTGTTTCTGTATTTCCGAATCGCTGTAGCTGGCCAATGAAAGAATCCAGTTCCATTGTGCTTGGGAAACAGACCTTCATCAACATAGAGTAGGCACCGGTCACACAATTACATTCCAGTACATTGGGGCAGGCATCGATAAAGGGATAAAAGGTTGGTTTCTGTTTTGGATCGAGTGCCATGTGTATAAATGCGGTAATGTGATACCCCAGAGCTTCCGGGTTGATGCCTGCATGGTATCCGGTGATCACACCTGCCTTTTCCAGCCGGTCGATTCTTGCGGATACCGCAGGAGAGGAGAGAAATACTTTATTTGCCAGATACTTTAAAGGGGTTCTGGCATTGTGCTGTAATAAATGTAATATTTTCTTATCAATATTATCCATATATTCACGTCCTTTATAAAATGTTATAACTTCAGCTTCTAAATTTAAATATAAAAAAAGGTGCGTTTCCGTAGAAACACACCTTTGCGTTTGCCTTATTATACGTCGGAAAAAGAGAAAAAACAAGCCCCGAAATTGAAAAGTTGTAATTGTTTACTTTTAATGATCAGAATGGTATGATTAAAAAGATATGGTTATAAAGAAAACAGATAAAAAGAGCGGCAAAACAGTCGCAGCAGAGAGACAGAACAGGAAGGGTCATGATATGGCAGAAGGCATTCGAATTAATAAATATCTGAGCGAAGCTGGCATTTGTTCCAGACGTGCGGCAGATGAATATATATTAAAAGGCAGGATCACAATAAATGGGAAGCCTGCGGAAATGGGACAGAAGATAGAGGCAAATGACAAGGTAATGGTCGATGGAAAGCCTGTAAGAAAGCGTGAAGAGACAGTTATTCTTGCATACAATAAACCACTGGGACTGACCTGTACGGCAAGTCATGATGATCCGGATAACATCTTTGATCATATTAAGTATCCGATCCGATTGCAGTATGTAGGAAGATTAGATAAGGATTCACAGGGATTACTGCTTTTGACAAACGATGGAGACCTGTCAAACAGTATCCAGAAGTCAGTCAATAATCATGAGAAGGAATATCGTGTCCGTGTGAATAAGCCGATCACGGACGAATTTTTAACACAGATGGCGGCAGGTGTTCCGATTCTTGATACGGTGACAAAAAAATGTCGTCTGTATAAGATCGATAATTATTCCTTTAAGATCATAATTACACAGGGGCTGAATCGCCAGATCCGCCGAATGTGCGAATATTTTGGATATAAGGTCGTAAATCTGAAACGGCTTCGAGTGATCAATATTCGTCTGGGGAATCTGAGACCGGGTGAGTACCGCCATTTGACAAAGGAAGAAGAAACAGAACTCAGACGTTTAGTGGAACGAAAAGAAGAAGTAAAAACAAAGCGGGAAGAAGCACAGCCGGATAATAAAAATGAACAGAATGTTGTTGGAAATAAGAGGTATGTCAGTTGGAAAAGAGAGACAGAATCAAAGAATTAGTTGAAAAACTGAATGAGGCATCAAAGAAATATTATCAGGAAGATACCGAGATCATGAGCAATCTGGAATATGATGCCTTGTATGATGAACTGGTAGAACTTGAAAAAGAGACAGGAATTGTAATGTCGAACAGTCCGACGGTTCATGTCGGATATGAGATTGTAAGTGAGCTTCCGAAAGAGGCTCATGAGCATCCAATGCTTTCTCTGGATAAGACCAAGAGTGTGGAAGCACTGGTAGCATGGCTTGGCACACATCAGGGTGTGATCTCATGGAAGTTAGATGGTCTTACCGTTGTCCTTACCTATGAGAATGGCACGCTTGTAAAAGCAGTAACCAGAGGAAATGGCTTAGAGGGCGAGGTTATAACGAACAACGCAAGAGTATTTGCAAATATTCCGAAAGAGATTCCATATAAGGGTAAGCTGACGATCCGTGGAGAGGCAGTTATCAAGTATTCTGATTTTGAGAAGATAAATGAGCAGATCGCAGATGCAGATGCAAAATATAAAAACCCGAGAAACTTATGCAGCGGCTCTGTCAGACAGTTGAATAACCGCATTACAAAAGAGAGAAACGTACATTTCTTTGCCTTTAATCTGGTGGATGGAGAAGATGTGGACTTTAAGAATTCCTTTTCCTATGAATTAGACTGGCTGGAGCAGCAGGGCTTTGATGTCGTAGGGCATTATTTGATCGATGCTGATAAGCTGCCGGAGCGTGTAGCAAAGTTTGCAGAACAGATTGAGCAGAACGATTTTCCTTCGGATGGTCTGGTACTGGTGTTAGAAGATCTTGCATATGGAAAGAGCCTCGGTAGAACAGCGAAGTTCCCAAGAGACAGTATGGCATTCAAATGGGCGGATGAACAGGCAGTGACCCATCTGCAGTATGTGGAGTGGAGCCCTTCCAGAACGGGACTTATCAATCCGGTTGCAGTATTTGATCCGGTGTCCCTTGAAGGAACAACAGTCAGCCGTGCAAGTATCCATAATGTCAGTATCCTTCGGTCGTTGCAGCTTGGGATCGGAGATGAGATCTCGGTCTATAAGGCAAATATGATCATTCCGCAGATTGCCGAAAATCATACCAGAAGTGGAAATGTATCGATTCCGGAATCCTGTCCTGCCTGTGGTGGTCTGACAAAGATCGTGACGGAGGGAGAGGGTGTAGATCAGGTAGAGACCCTTTATTGTACCAATGAATTCTGCCCTGCAAAGAAGTTAAAATCATTTGCTCATTTTGTATCCAGAAATGCTATGAATATTGACGGTCTCTCAGAAGCCACGATAGACAAATTTATTGAACAGGGATATCTGGATCATCTGGATGATCTCTATCACCTGAATCGTCATGAAGAAGAGATCGTTGAGTTGGAAGGCTTTGGAGAGAAGTCTTATGCGAAGCTGATTCAGGCTGTTGATACATCCAGACACACAACGATGAACCGTTTTGTCTATGGCCTTGGAATTCCTGGGGTCGGAGATGCAACAGCGAAGCTGATCTGCAAACATTTTAAAAATAACCTGGATCAGATCATGCATGCGGATGTAGAAGCATATACAGAGATTGATGGAATCGGAACAGTGATCGCAGAGGAAATTGTAAGATATTTTAAAAATCCGTCGAATTGTGCTATTATAGATAGGTTGCTTCGTGAATTAGAGTTTGAAGCAGAGACTGAAACGGTACCACAGACGCTTGCAGGTATTACCTTTGTAATAACCGGAAGTCTGGTACAATTTGCAAACCGGGATGAGATGAAGCAGTATATCGAAGACCGGGGCGGAAAGGTAGCAGGTTCTGTATCTTCAAAGACCGGATATCTGGTCAATAACGATGTGACATCCACATCTTCGAAGAATAAAAAAGCACAGAGTCTGGGAATACCGATCATTTCAGAAGCGCAGTTTCTGGAACAGTTTTCCTGATAATATAGAAACAGAAAAATGGCAGTTGAAACAGAAAGGACTTGATAGAAAATGCCAATTAGAGTTGACGATGATTTACCGGTAAAGAAAATACTGGAGGATGAGAATATCTTTGTGATGGGTTCAGACAGAGCCATCCGTCAGGATATCCGTCCGCTTGATATATTGATATTGAACCTGATGCCTTTAAAGCAGGATGCAGAATTACAGCTTATGAGAAGTCTGTCAAATACGCCGCTTCAAGTGAATATTTCCCTGATCCGTACGATGACATATGAATCCAAGCATGCACCAAAAGGCCATCTGGAACGGTTCTACACCGATTTTTCCAGCATCAAAGATCGGAAATGGGATGGATTCATTATCACAGGAGCACCGATCGAGAAGATGGAATTTGAAGATGTAGAATACTGGGATGAATTAAAAGAAATCATGGACTGGTCGGAGAAAAATGTAACCTCCACGATCCATATCTGCTGGGGCGCACAGGCAGGTCTGTATTATCGGTATGGGGTGCAGAAGCATGAGCTGGATAAGAAATTATCAGGAATCTATATGCATCATACCTTCCACAGAAAGACACCGCTTGTTCGTGGGTTTGATGATATCTTTTATGTACCGCATTCCAGGTATACAGGTGTAGACAAAGATGAGATCGTAAAAAATCCGCATCTGGAGATCGTAGCGGAGTCCGATGAGGCAGGTCCTTATCTGATCATTGGCGATGAAGGAAAGAATATATTCGTAACCGGACATCCGGAATATGATATTCTGACGCTTGATAAAGAATATAAGCGTGATCTTGCAAAGGGACTGAATCCGGATATTCCGGTAAATTATTATCCGGACAACGATCCAAGCAAGACACCGATCAAATCCTGGCGCTGCCATGCTAATACATTATATGCCAATTGGCTGAATTATTACGTATACCAGATAACCCCGTATTTATGGACAGAAAAGCAAGAAAAACCTTGAAAAACCTTGTGTTATCAAGGGATTAAAGCAAAACCATAAAATCGAGAAAACTGGAATAAGTTGTTATATCTTGATATAAATTGGTATATTTTGATGTTTTAATGGAGACAAAATGGAGACTCTTCAAAAACCGTGGAGACAAAATAATAAAGAACTAGAGACAAAGAATCTTTGCAAATCGTAAAAAATAGGGTATACAGAAATTAATCTGTATACCCTATAATTTTATGCTAACATATTGTCGTCAAGTTCAATGACGCATTTACCATAACCTGTCTGATCATCACATGCAAGATACTTTTTAGCATCAATACTGAATACATATCTGTCTTCCTGATTCTTGTTGACCAAACACCGATATAATCCATTAATAACGGTATTTTTCCTCGGAAGTGGTATGATAGTCATAACAACATAGTCATCCGCATATCCATATGTTTCCTCTCCATACAAATTGTATGTTTCGCCACCATCAATCCAGAATCTGTACCCAGATCCTATATATCCGTATACTCCGATATTTGAATTATCCTGTAATGTCGCTGTACTTATCAAATATGATAACTGTGTTCCTGTCGTCATTGTGTCAGAAATAAATACAAAGAATGTCGCTCCATTTTTCCCGTTTGCGTATCTTAGCCTGAAATTCTTTGCATTATTCCCATTCATGTTCTGGTTAACGACCATTGCAGGTTTGCTCGTTGATGTCTGTTCTACGCCATTTATGTACTGTCTTATTGTAAAATTACTGCCGGATATAGAACAAATAAATCCATCTTTTGTAGACTCTCCGCTGTACAGAATCCACTTGCTGCCGCTTGTGACTGTACTTAACTTACATCTGAGTGCATCAGCAATCTGCTGCATCACTTCATCCGTGATTGTTACAATATAGCTGTTGTCAACCAAGTTTGACAATATTAACTCCTTATATCCTTTCATCATTCACCCTCCTGTTCTATCGTGCATGTTCCATATATATATCTTACCGTTCCGTTACTTGCAATAGTCGTATCAACTTTCCCGTACATACCATATCCGACTGACTGGATTTGCTTAATCTTTTCAGCCATCAATTTAAAAGTATCGTCACTTGCGGTTTTTATGCCTTTCTCAGTGATCGCATCCGCAAGCAATATCTTGCCATCACTGACAGATTTTTTTAACGTTTCAATATCGATATTACATTTTTCTACTTGTTGAGATAAATCGCCTACATCTACAGCACCATGTTCTTCATAATAATCCTTATCCCAATAGGTGATCATAGGTAATCCACTTGCCTTACATCTAACCATGCATGTTCCACCTTTCCCAAAAGTAGGAAAGATATCATTTATTTCATCTTTATAATAATTAAAATAAATATATTTAGCATTGTAAGGAATGCAATATGTCATTGTTACGATGTTTCCTTTTACTGCATGTTCATTATGTTCTACATGAATAATTTCATCTTCATCACTCATTACAACAAATGGATATTCGAGATCAGACTTCAGTTCGACAGCTCCTATATCAGTATTAAATTTTACGCAACTGATGGAATCATCATAATTATTATCTGTATTTAAAACTTTTTCACCTGTGGCATAATTGAAATCATCGCAAGTTCTTGTAGTCAACAATCCTTGCTTTGCGATACCGTCCTTATAAAAGTCTTTTACAATGAGATTAATTGGGTATACAGCATTATCCAAGAAATATTGATATATTTTTTCATATATAGCTTTATTTTTTACAGGATTTTCTGACTCAGCCGATAATTCATCATCTATCTTACCAAATCCACCGTCCTTGATGCACTGAACAATTTGATCACTTGACCATGTTGTATCTTTGGATATATTGTCATCATCAATTTCAGGTATATGCGTCACCTTTTCCAATGCACAGACTAATGCATTAAACTCATTTGAGCTTTTAATATCCCCATCTTGAACAACCTTTTTAGCAACTATCATTTTACCTGTTACTGTAGAGATAGCAGCACCTTGCTCAGTTAATAAGATGTCATATTCAATTTCACCAGATTTAACCGTTGCGTTATTACCAAAAGAAAAGACAAGAAGATTATTCCTCTTGTCTTTATCTAAATTCGATATAATAACGGTCTTATCTGGCTTTTTAATATTGATAACAGCATCTAGTTTTGATATATCTACTGGTTTTCCAGCATTTACGATTTTAAACTTGACAATACGATTGATGTCACCTTGCTTGGCATATATAGTGCCAACAGCGGCATGATTCATAACGTCAAGTATTATATATTGTGTTTCATTTATTTTAGCCATTTCGTCCTCCTAACCCTTATATCCATATGCGATCATAGCAATAGGGGCATATGTAATTTTAATTGTACACGGGCGATTAACCACAATTCGATTTTTAACTGTTTCGTCTACATCTTGATATGTATTGATTAATCTAGGCAATAAGAAATTACAGTCCTTTCCTAATTGTCTACCATTTATGTTACTTGTCACAAGTTGAGATGTCCCATTAATAGTAATAACCTCCCCCATACTGCAATTATCAATCTTAAATTGTCTGTCAATAATCAATAATTTATTCTCTTGGTCTACATAATAGCTAGAAACAGTTAAGTCGCCAGCTTCTTTACATGTAATAATATAGTCAGCGTTTATACAACCATATTTATCACTGTTGATTTCAAATTCTGTTTCTCGAATATTCGCTGATAAATCACAATTAATAAGCAAATCATCTTGTAAAGCATATGGTGTATTGGCTGTAAAAGTCAAATTAAAACCAATGATTTGATCATTTATCATCACTTGTTTTGTAGAAAAATTACCAATCCAGTAGATATTCTCATAACCAGAACAATTGATTCTGAATTTCTTGTTTTTGAGAGAAAGCCACTTTTGAATTTTTCTCGCTTGTGCAACAGTCAGATAATCTATATCTGAATTACACATGTTTACGCATATAGAGAGTGGAAGAGTAAATGGCTCATCATATGTCGTAGAGTATAAATTGAACCAGTCCGATCCAGATGATTTTTCTTGATTTAGTTTTAATTCCACACCAACTTCCACCATACCTGAATTACTATCAAAATTACAACATATACAGTTAAAATCTGCCAATGTTTTATCAGCAAAGGTAAAATCATTTACTTTCACATTTTCACCTCCTTTATAACATAGCAATCCATGCTACACTTGTACTATTAGCATCGGTTCGATTCAAATATATATCAAATCCTTTAGTTGTAACATTTGATACCGACACACATTTTACATATGTTCCAGGTTGTGCGGAGATAGGGGTAACAACAACAGTTGGCACTGCACTAAATGCGCTACTAAAGGCAACGGATGTTTTTGTTGGAGTATTTGCAGTTGCTTTACAAACAACAGTTCCTTTTTTGCAAAATCCAGAACTAGATCTAGCAAATAATTTTCCTTGTAATGTGACACCAAAATAAGGATTTCCAGAACTCCCTGTTTGTTCCATAATTAATCCATAATTAGTCGTAGAATTATTAACATTAATTGTTATTCCCATATTAGTAATTAATGTAGATGCACGTCCTCGTGTATCATCATCTACACCTACATTTACTTCTGTACCAAACACACGCCCATCTTTGCTTACTCTAAATGGGCAATCAGAATAATTATCGTGAGAAATTCCTCCTGTTGCAAATGTCCATGTTGTGTTTGCAGTTGGAATTTGCATTACTGAAACCTTTTCGCCACTATTAGCAGGATCTCCACTATATATTTTACCATCTGTTATAGTCCAACCTGCCAGACTTGCCCATGAAGCTCTCATTTTACCATCTTTACTTACTCTAAAAGGACAATCACTATAATTACTATGAGATGTGCCACCAACCGCAAATGTCCATAAATTATTCTTTTGTGGCATCTGCATAACCGCTACAGGATTATCTGCTGATCCATCACCACCATATAACTTACCATACTCAATGTTCCAACCGCCGATCGAACCTTTAATAGAATAGATACTGCCATCATATCCAACATGAAATGGTGCATTATTGCTATCATTACTGCCAGCCCAAAAAGCTTGGTTTTCACCCATTCCTGTACATGTATCGTCACTTCCTGTTATGAGATATGTATCTGTAATGTTAAATCTACCAATCGTACCTTTCGAAGCATTTATCGTACCACTTATATTTGCATTGCTCGCATATAAATCGCCACTTGTTGTAACGCCAAACTTCGAACCAGCGGTGAAACACCAACCAGAAATAGCGGATGAACCACCAATCGCTTTATTCTCTGTAGTTCCTATTGACATTAATACTGATTTATCTGTACCCCAAATTCCATTACTGAGATTGTTTGCACCAATTTTGAATCCACCAAGTTGTCCAGAATTACTTATAATAGTACCGTTCAGATATACATTATCCGCATACAAACCATAACCAACGCAATCATAAGTACCACATTTTAATCCATCAAGATACCCTAATCTTACACTCGGAATAGTATACACAGTGTCAGGATCAGAGTTTGATTTACTGCCCCAAATATCTACATAAGGTGCAGAATTTGCACTACCTGTGGCAGACATTCTAATACCAACAGGTGAATATACATTCTCAGTAGTTGAGCCAATCTTTTTACCATATCTCTGATAGAGCATTACACTAATATCACTGTACGATGCGCCTTTTTTAGCCGTAGAAAAATGATCGGCTATTGAAGATTCGACAGTAAGTGTTAATGACATAGTATTAGCAGTTGTATTCAATTTAGCAGCCATAACACCGCTACATCTAATATTTAATCCATCAATTTTACCTTGAAATTTAATTTTAGAATTTTGTGCCCAACGAACCCCTTGAATAGAATCAGAAGTAATTGCTGTTTTATCTAAGATAGAAACAGTAATAGTTGTAGCACTTGCTTTAGATACATTAACTGTTGCACCTGATTGAATATATATTATAGGAGCAACACAGAATTCACCACCTAAGTCTTGAATAGTATTTAATTCATACTTAAATGCTTTGAGGGTATCATTAACCGTTACATTGGTTGCTGTGATATTATTAGCAGCGAGAGAGTTATTAATTGTGACTGGGACACCAAATTGAGCAGAAGATGTGTTGAATAAAACTTTGCTACCAGAATCTCCTACTTGAAAAGTCCCGTCCGTTCGTACCGTGCTTTTGCCAAAATATACTCCACTACCAAAAGCAATTTGGTCGTTTATTCCTAGCCAACTATATCCGTTATCTCTGATAGCTATTTTATTATTGAGAGACAATTTTCCGTTGGTTGCCGAATTACCAACATTCAATGTACCAGTAGTAGTAGCATCACCATTAACAGTTAATTCACTTGTCGTTACACTCGTAGCAGTTATATCATTAGCATTTAATGTTTTTACGACCAATGAATCGCTGATATTTATATCTTCACAAAAAAGCTTGCCAAGCAGTCTAGTTGACCCTGTGACAAGCAAATTTCCTAATTGTGCCAAGTAAAATCACTCCTTTCTAAAGAGAGCAATTTACTTGCCCTCCACAACTGTATCTTCTTTAACTTCGTCATCTTTCTGAACCTTGTCCATGAACGAAAGCATATCAATATCACGGATATTTAATCTACAATCATCAGGAAGAGTATCATACACTGATTCCATATCGAATACAGAAAGAGTAATTTCGGTTCTGTCTTCTAATACTTCATCTAATTTACGCTGGCATTCCGCTGCATCAGCCTGATATTCCTCTGCAAATTCTTTCCTTACTTCAATTCTTTTTGAGCCATTAACCTCTACCTCTTCAGTCTTACCAGCTTCAATATATTTATTTCCTAATGACTGTGTTAATTCATTTCTCATTTCAATTAAACTCTGTGCAGTCTTATTTACTTCCTGCATATTTGTACGAAGTGCTAACTGTACTCTAAACGGCAGAACATTAAACTTTTCTTTATCTTCCTGTCTGCTCTGTGCATACCATTCTGCAATATTTACCAATTCAATGTTGTAAAATTCCTTTGTTGTAATCTTCTTATTAAATGACATAATAAATTCTCCTTTTTCTCAACTAAAATTAGGGCATATAACAGCCCATTAACTTATTCTCCATACGGTCTGAATATATGTCCGAACACGACATAGTAAGGTTTATTCTCATCATGAAGCACCTTATATTCAAACCAGTCCAATATAAAAATTGATATACATACAATCACAAACCAAGCGCAACAGAAGAGGACATTAAGTTGATTCTGTGCAAATGTTCCCCAAAGTCCTCTATAGTCCCATATGGTAAAATCTTGATTGAATGTAATACCAAATAAATATTCCAACATGATAGAAGTCAAACCACCAAATAATACTTGCCATGCTAAATCCATATCATATGTGAACATATTGTTATACTGTGAAATGATAATTCCCACAATAAAAGCGAGCATGAACATCGTCCAATGTGTCCAACCTCGCCATAAAATTTCTAAACCGCAATATATAAAACCAGATACTATGCCAATGCTAGTTAACTGTAGTATCTTTTGTAGTAGTTTCTGTATTTTCGCCATCTGAATCACCACTTTCTGATGTAGAGGTATCCGTGTCAGGTGTATTATCTGAGCCATCTGTAGTTCCTGAACCGCCCATAAATCCAACAATAAGTCCATGTATAATCTCAAGAGTATTAGCTATAATCTCGTCATACTGTGCCTGATATGATTCATTAAGAGGTGTGTCATATGTATAAGACATAATTGTATCTCTGTCTGTCTCTCCGTCTAACTGTACACGAAGCAGATTACATTTAGTAGTTTCCTGAGTAATCTTTAACTGCATCTGAAGATAGAGTGATATAATTACTTTAGCAGGAAACATACGACATTCGTTGCCATTTGAGTGATATGGAAGATATGCAACTGCTGGATTCTGCATTGCAGTCAAACAGAGAGAAGAGATATTGTTCTGATCATGTTGTTCAAGGCTGAATGTCTCTGTGCCCTTATCTGTTTCTATTTGTACACCCTTTGATATTTCTGCTGTGCAGGTACTATTGAGTACACCTTTCTTGTATGTCTTAATTTCCTCGTCAGACATTGTATTAAAATCTATAACAGGATTTACAATATCCTGTAAACTCTGAACTTGTTCAGCAAGATTACTCTTTGTTAGTCTAACCGCCAAACAATCTACAAACTGGTTCACATCTTCATTGTACTGTGCGCCACAGTCTGTAATGTCAGAGTATGTATCATATATTTCGTATAAGCCAACAGATATATCATTCTGGAATACCTGAATGGCTGTTATTTTCTTGAAATTCTCCTTCACTCCATGTAAGTAATCTGTCTGCAAATATAGCACAGGATCATTCGCAAAATCCTGTGCAGCAAACTTCACAAGAGTATAGGTTTCTTGATTATTAACTAGAACGTAACTTCGCATTTAACGCTCCTTTCTGCAAAATAAAAGAGCCTACAGAAGTAGACTCTATGTGTGTTAATTACTTGATTTTAAATTTCCCATATTTCGTTGCAAACGACAAAATCATTCGCAATTCTGATTTTGATGTTATCGTTGATTGCGTATTTTAATAAATTCTCATCTTCAACAACCGCATCTGTTTCATATATTTCAGTAGTAATTAGATTCCCCTGCTTAGTTATATTACTCATTCTTCAATTACCTCGCCAGCTAACATTAAGTTCCCATTATTATCGACCAAAGCCCCCACTTTGCAAAGTTCTTCAATAGTTTGGTTATCGAGTGCCGTTGCATAAATGCGGAAATCAGAAATATTTCCCTTGGTATAATTCCCAAAACTATTTCCTGAAGCCGAACTTGCACCAATAGAGCCAATATCATAAACATTAGCCATATCTCCAACTGTAGAAGTTAATTGTTTTAACTCACCATTGATGTATAATTTCTTTGCAGAAGATGACCTAGTTACAACTACATGTGTCCATGCGTTTGCTGATATTGTATAGTCTGAAAAAGTAAACTGTGCATTATCGTCAAATCTAATCTTATTGCCAATTTTAAATAAAGCAATTCCATTTCCAACGGCAGTTCTCATAGTGCATATAGTTGAATTGCCAGTTGTGTCATCAAATTTTACCCAACAAGATATTGTAAAATCTGTTGAAGAAGATGTTATAGGATTTTGAAATTTTAAATATTGGTTGTTTCCATTAAATACATAACTTCCTTTGTATCTAGGAGTATCATTCGACCAAGTAGGACATGTAGAATCTGTTACATCACCATTATTCCCATATCCACTTGTATCATATATCACATTATCATACATTACAGCGTCATCCATTGGACATGGAGTATAAGCAGTTGCTTTATTCCCTTTTTCAAATTTGAGATTTGCGATAATTACGGATTCTCCTGCTTTTAAGTCATTTCTAAAATATACTAATTGTTTACTTTTATTTAATGCATCTTTCAAAGTTATATTTACAATATAATGGAAACCATATGTTTTTTTTATAACAGTTCCCTGTGCTGAAGCCACAATACTATGAGTTGCATCACTATCCCATAAGTTTGAAAAACTTACTTTAATATTTCCAATCACATCATAAGACAATGTATAGATTGCACTTGGTTCTAACTTATCAAAATTCTCCAATAGACCATTGAAAATAAACATTTTCCAAGAAGTAGTAGGAGTAGCACAACTCATTTTTACAGCATTTATACCATTCCAATTAACAGATTCACACGAATATGAACCATCGGCATGAGCATTTGCCCATTTGGTTTTACCCTGATTTGTTTTTACAAGTAAGTTTCTTCCACCAATCTTACCATCAACATTTCCCATAGGATAGTGGCAGACTAATCCTTTTGATATTTCCTTAACTTGGCGTGGGGATAAACACTCATTATAAATGCGGAAATCGTTTAATTTTCTATAAGCATTTTGCCAAACAACCCTTGTCTGATATTCAAAAGATGATGAATTACTTACGCCGCTATATGTATATTTTTTGATACCATTAATATAAACTGTCATAGTTGGATTATGATATGTTATGGTGACATGTGTCCATTGATAAGATGGCAATACTCCCTTGTAAATTGGAGTCATCATAAATGCTTTTGCAGTATCGTTCATCCAACTTAGATGTAAATCATTACATGTAGGATATTGAAAAAGAGAAAACTTCCGATTATTAAATTCTACATTAGTATTAATATTTCCAAATATTGTGCCACCTTTTGAACCCTCTTCTGCATTTACGTATATCCAAAAACAAATTGTCAATGCCTGGTTATTTAAAATTTTAGATGTCATTGTAGCACTCATATCAAACTGCCCTTGTTCAAGACATTTTCCTAACTTACCATCATTAGAAAATGTTGGGTCAATACTGGTAATAAATTCATCATTAATCAAACCTTGATTTTTTATCACCCCATCTGTAAATGGTAGCCATAAACATAACAATCTATCACACTCCTTCCTCTAAAAATAGGAGAGTAGTGATCTGTACTACTCTCCATAATGTACTATATATGCCTATGCAAAAACGAAGTTTAAGCACTGTAAAACTGAATCATATTCTAAGGTACAGTTATCACCAATCATAACCTTATCTGCGCTTATTTGCCCCTCAGAAGCGATTCCTCCCTTTACTTTCAGTGCACCAGTAGTCTTGTTGGTTGAAGCTGTGGCAGATGAAATCGTTGTTTCCTTCGAGAAGGTTTTTGATCCTGATATAGTCTGTGTTGTATCTATTGTGACATATTTCGATGTAATTACATTGCCTGCACCATCTTGGGTTGCTTTAGTGGCTGAAGCTACTGATTGAGAACCAATATTTGCAGATGTAATTATAATATTACCATTATGAGTAAATCTATTTGAGCTTGTTGTGGTAAAATTAATACCCCAATAATTAGATATATTTAACCAATTATACCCATCATCAGCTCTATATGTACCAAGTCCGTACCAACTACAGCCTGTAGAATTGACACTAGTAGCCGAAGAAGTCCATCTGAGAACTTGAGCCGCAGATGATGAGATGATTGTACCAGTCATACTTCCACCAGTAAGAGGAAGATATGTTGAACTAATCACATTACCATTACCATCTTGAGTAGCTTTTGTTGCAGAATCAGCAGAGGTAGCCTTAGTTGCGGTAGCAGCATTACCTGTAATAGATATACCCCATGTGCCTGAAGCCCCTGTACCATCTTTTTTAACTGTATAATCAGTATAGTTATTGCTTGACAAAACAGTCTGCCATTCACCCCATGTACTAGCTTGTTGCCCACGCATTTGTAACTCAGGATTCTCTCCAATAGTAACTGCTAATTGAGAATCATATCCACCTGTATTATCCCAATAGAAATGTAAAATATGTCCATCAGATTTTGGCTTATTCGTAGTCATTAATTTTGTTGCTTTAAATGTAGCTAATGCACCACTACCTGTAATGGCTATATTAGCATTTGTAGGACGATTACTATACAAATTAGCTAATAAATTAGCCTTTAAAGCATTGCCACCAACACTGTCACTCAGAGCATACTTCGTGCTTGAACTCAAAGCGTCAGTAATACCATAGCCACTTAGCGTAGTAGGATTAGTACCAGCCGTTACATGACCATAAGTGTCAACAGTAACAGATTTATATGTACCAGCTTCCACACCACTTACATTGTGTGTAATCGCAACTGTCTTATCATCACCTATCGTAGCAGCTAATGCACCACTTGCAGTTACACCTGAGAAGTCGATTGTACCACCGCTAGAAACCTTGATAGAATCCAGTTTACTACGTTCCTTTTCGGTCATAAGACCAAGACCAGTTGAACCTATTGCCGTCTGAAGATTAGCCTTTGTTATAGTAATCACGTTGCTAGTACATGAATAGTCCGTACCAGCAAGAGTCACCTTTGAAGCATAATTATGTGTATGACTTGATGAAGACGCTCCAATATCAGAGAGAGAAAATGATATGTCTGATGTGCCATCAAACGACTTCTTAGTTGAACCAATTGTAATATTTCTAGCCGTTGTCAACTTACTTGCCGATAAAACATTCTTTGTTGAGTCAGCTGTATTGTCTACATTGCTAAGACCAACTTTAGATTTCGACAATGCAGGAATATCAGCTTCAACAAGTGTTCTAAATGTTGCTTTTCCATCTGATCCATTAGGAGCTGCAAGTACAGTATTTTTTGTTCGAGTACCTTGAGCATTATAAACATAAGTGTCCCAATCAGATATATTAGCCATAGTATGTGTGTGTGCAGATGGTGCAACTGTCTTTGGTTTATCGGTGATTCCACTCCAAGGAACATTAGATGCAGTTCCTTTTAAGTTACCAATCAAACCATTAGTGAATCTAGCTGCGCCACTAACAAGAAGTGTCCCTGCTGTAAGATCATCTACATCAACTGAACCACCAAATGACACATTCTGACTAACCGAGTCAAAATCTTTCCTAAGGTATGTGTCTGAAATTGTATTGCCGTTTCCATCCTGAGTTGCTTTTGTTGCGCTTGCTACATTAAGAGTAGACGGATTTACCCATGATGGAGCAGAAGTACCGCCACTCTGTAATATATAACCAGCAGTTCCAAGAGATAACTGCGACAATGTACCGCTTGCACTTGCATATATAATACCATTAGCAGTCCAAGATGATTTTCCTGTACCACCATAAGCAACACCAATAGTTCCAACTGTCAAATCAGCCGAGCCATTCCATGACTTACCATTAACACTCAATGTATGAGTAAGTTGGTTAGCCTTACTAGCTGTAGCAGTGAGAGTACCATTAACAGTTAAATTACCTGTGACTGTACCACCTGAGATTGGGAGATATGTACTACCTACAGCATCCTTACGAGCATATTTATCTGAAAGCTTTGTACCATTTTCATAAATAGTACCATCTTTATCTACCTTGAATAGATACTCCCAAGTTGCCTGAGAAGATGATGGATCTTTAACTCTACGAATATATAAGAATTTATTATCCCATTCATTTTTAGAGCCGAAGATAGGTTCAACCATACCCATATCATAGTATTTCTGTGTTTCTTTATCGAAGACATAGTTACCACCATTGATAGTTGTCCATCCCGATTGAATACCGAGACTACCATCTTGAGACATAAGATACCAATGACCAGCCGTAAGAGCAGCGTTACCCTTAGAAATCAATGCACTATATTCTACACCGTTCACAAGTGCATCATCTTTGTTCCTAATATTATCAAACTCAGCAGAGCCAATATACCAGTTATTATTGGCATCACCAAAGTAACCTGCATCAGCATTGACTGTACCTTGATAAAAGGCATTGCCAACTGAATCTAAATAGAATCCAGGTGTGTGAATTTCTCCATTAGACAAATCAAGGAACGTACCAAGTGAACTATATGTTCCATCGTTACCAGCTACATAATTGTTTGACTTCAAGGCGTCTGTTTTGAGCTTTCCACCTTCAATAATCGTTGCTGAACCATCAGGAGATTTGATGATGAACTGTTTTGTGATTGCCGCAACAGCAGAATCTGTAAGAGTAAGAGAGGTGGAAGATGAACCTGATTTTACGAGCCATAAGAACTGATCCAAGGACTGTTGCGCCTTTGTTTCGGCTTCTTTTGCAGTTGTATTAGCTGAAGTAGCAGTGGTCAATGCATTAGACGCATTTGTATTAGCTGTATTAGCCTGTTTTCTTGCGACAGTAGAAATAGAAAGAGCACTATTTAATCCATTAGATACGATAGGAGTAGTTGTCTCTTGTGTATTGTCGTCATAAATAACAAGTGTTCTTGTCCATATATATTTTCCCTCAGACCATTCTGGTTCTTTATCCGACCAACCTTCATTTGGTTGTAAAACGTTGCTATCAGAAATGGCATACTGAGGAGTAATAGATTTTACACCTTTACCCTTTACACCATTTTCACCTGGTTTACCATCTTGACCATTAGCACCTGATATACAAATAGCTTTTGCTGTTTGAGAATTATCTGTTCTGTCCTTGTAGTATGTAATAACTTTCTGCCACACATATTTTCCGCTTATCCATGTAACACTATTTGTTGTCCATTCGCCACCAACTAACTCTGTAGCAGAATCAGATTGGTAGAAATAGGTTGTTACATGATCCACACCTTTTTCGGCAATTTCACGGATTTCATTAGTTTCAACCTTTAAATCTTCTGTAGCTTTGTTAGCTTTATCAGCAGATGCTTGTGCTTGATTAGCCGATTCTTGCGCTTTATCGGCTGCCTGTTGAGCAAGTGCTACTAACTTTTGAGCTGTATCAAGGTCAATGATAACCTCTGATATGGTCTTTCCATCAGAACCAACTTCTGTGCCTTTAATCTTCAGATATCCACCGTCAATTGTAAGACCATTTTCGTCTATAACAATAGACTTGTCTTCATTGTAGATTTGAAGCTCCTTACCTATTATAAGATTACCAACTACAGTCTTAGCGATGATGCCGTAATCTTCAACAAGATTGCCATTGATATCAGTATATGTAAAGCGTCCAACGCCTGTTTCAATTGTTTCCCAACCGTCTTTGGTGAGATATAGTCCGTTGTTTACAATCTTTAACTGCTTTAATGAAAATTCATTATACACATCATCCCAAGATCGAGCTAATAAACCATTTTTGGTAAGTGTTACTGTTTGCTCTTTAGAATTACTGAATGATATATTATCACCAAGTAATCCATTATTTGTCCAATCTGAAACTGTTTTTGTCGTACCTTTTGACTTATCTACTTGATCTTTAACAGAAGAGTAAGATGTAGACATAGATTTTGCTGACTGTAATACAGACTCTACATCTGAATAACCAGAATAGATTTTTTCTACAGTAGAAAATTCTACAGGTATTTCTGACAGATTATCGTAATCAACCTGATAAGAGAGCAGACGAAGCGAGTATACCTTCTCGTCAATTCCGACCTTGATAAAATTACCAACTTCAAATTTATCTACAATTGGTTTGAATTCTGGCAGAGCAAGTAGATTACCCATTGTTGTGTTAATGGAATACTGTAAGTTTCCTGCCTTATATAATTCTCTCTGCGCCGCCTTAAATAATTCGGTGGCTCTCTTGATAAGTTCCGTATTATTCAATCCAGTAGAAGAGTAGTTTGAATTATTATAATCATCTTCACGCCGATAAGAATAGAATAAATTCCATAAGTCAGTACCGAGATATTTCTGTAAATCTAACTCTTTTTGAATTGACTGTTTTAAAGTTTGCAGAACACCAGTTGACTTGACTGGATCAAATATAGCTTTAACACTATTTAATTCGCTAGTTCTTGTTTTGATCTCATTATTGATCCACGTTAATCTGTTTGCGTAGAATTTTTGATACTTCTTTTTAAGCTCACTGTTATTATATTGTACATCTACAGAATCTTCTGTAAATCCATTTGTTACTATATCTTGACAAGCCTGAAATTCAGTATACATATTAGTCAGTTCAGTCAGTGAATAATATGTCAATTCCTTTTTAAAATCTGCATCTGATAAATCAAAACTGGTTATCTGCTTATCTTTGAGTTTCTTTGATTCAGCAGTCATACGCTTGATTTTTTGCTCAATATATTTTTCATTGTTTTCCAAAACAGGGCAAGTGATGTCAACATGACCTGTCAGATATTCTTCATTTTCGTCCTGTTGTGTTAAACTCGTAATCGTAACAGTACAAGAATAAGTCTTAGTTTTTGTGGATGAGTCATAGTCAGATAATGATTTTGTTTCCACTGATATATCATAATATGCTGTACTACAAAATACCTGACATAATTTCTCTAACGTGTTTCTAACAACACTAGATGAAATTGATGATACCTTCGTGACCGCAACTCCACCCAATGCGCTGATGCCATTTTTTATTGATGTTAAACTATCCTGAACCCCTAGTCCATCTATATCAATTACTGGCATCATACTATCATTAATATAGTAATATAAATCAGTAGCATCATACCGAGCAGCGATGAGAGATGAATAACCCACAAGGGGATTAGCCAACTTATTAAAAGTAACTTTATCTTTATCATCATCTGAAACATTAGCAAATTTCTTGGTTACGGAAGTAACGACATTATTGTAGTTTGTAACTTTCGTAGAATCCAAAGCCATTTTTCTTGTTTTCTGAATTTCGTTGTACAGTGTATCATATGACTTTAATTTATTTTTGAGATTGTCAGGCATATCTGATAAAACATCGTCAGAAAAGTAATAAATATACTGTGATCCGTTTGGATTAATATTACGAATAGTAGCATTCATTAAATCATCTGCGCCAGTCACATAAAAGCAGTTCTTTAAAGAGTCTTGATTTGACTCCAAAGTAATACTTTTTGTTAAATTGGTACTGTTGATTAATACATTTGTATCTTCGCCATATTTATTAATTACTTTTGTTGATCCGCACTCAGGACATGTATCAAGAAAATCTCCTCTGTATTTACATGCAGTACATGTGCTATATAAATCATATACTGAAATAGTTCTTTGTTCAGAATTAAAAGAGAATAAACAATGATACGCTTCGGCAATATCATTTTTTAGTGCCGATAAGGTATCTGTTCCATCAAATGTGAATTCGTGTACTGTTGATAATTCTCTAAGAGTAGAATCCACATGAGCAATTGAATAATGTGGTGCTTTTTCTAATACACGATGCAGAAGAGAAGCATGTGTAAGAATATATTTCTTTCTGGCAATTACAGAAGCAGTTGTTGGATATGCTGTTTTATCTTTAAGATAATCATATTTTGACTTTGCCCATATTTTTAAATTATCTTCTGAATCATAGTCATCAGGATCTCGGTATAATACAGTCGGAAAATTTTCATCATACAAATCATTTGTCATGTCAGTTTCCGTATTAATCTGTACTCCATGTAGATTAATATTCGATAATTCGGATTCACACAATGCTGTACCTGTAATAGATTTTGATAAATCATCTGGATCTTCTTCATTCACCGAAACAGCAATTTGAAATCGTTCTTTCAGTTCAGGTGTATATATAATTCTAAAATCCACCAACTGATCCCATAGTGGATGTTTTATTCCATTGTTAAATTTATGTATTTTAAATGATATTTCATTTGCATCATTAAAATTGTTTTTATATGTTAAGCCAGAGACATTAGTAATTCCTCCATTACCGATTGTTTCAAAATTTTTGTGCTGTAATAGGAGAGTAGGAGTCTCTATTAAACCTTGGCTATTAAATAATACTTTCGCCATTTACAAAATGCCTCCTTATTTTAATTTTATTTATTATCCATTTCTTGATTCATCTGTTCGTGATATTCATTTGCGTCAAGTTGTAATTCATTTATCATGTGTTCGTAGTCAGTCTTGAGCTGTTTACACTCATCTAATAAGTCTTCATATTCTTCCTTCGCTACGAGAGTAGCTTCGATCTGTGTAGCGAATTTTCGCACATTATTTTCCCGTATATACTTACGCAATTCTTCATTTTCTGCCTTTAATTTTTCAATTTTCTTTGTCTTGGATGATTTATATCTCACAAATATCCACCTCCGATTTAATGTGTTTTGATGAGGAAATAAGCATAATAAAAGAGAGGAATTGTGACCTTCCTCTCTTTTACTATGTTCATATTTAATTTTTAGTATTTCCGTATTCCGAGAGAGTTGTGATTTGATGATAAAGATCCTACAGTAGTATCCTTTATCATATTACGAACTCCACCCGTGTTATTTTTAATAGCGTCCTTCATAGAACTAGCAAACTGCTGTGGATTCTGTACTCCCTCTAAGTTTACATCACCAATAGTGATATTGATGTCATTATCCGTTCGATTAGTAACAGGCATATTTGGCATTCTAAATGCATTACCAGTATACATATTACTAAACATCATAGGGTTCTTAGCGAACTCCATAAGCGTCTTAGCCTGTTCAGCAGTGAATATCATATCATTCTGACCAACAGATTTCAGAACACCCTTAGATATATCATACTGTAACTCTGTACCTTCTTCGCCGAGATTAGCAAGCATATCATAAGGAATTCCCTCTGAACCACGTCTGAATCCTTTAATACCAGATTTGTGAAGTGTCTGCCAGAATGGCGAAGTAGCTTTATTTGAGAATGCGTAACCAGTCAAGTTGGCAAGATGTTGTAATGCTTCCTTTGACAAAATCTTACCAGTTTTACCACCATACGATTTCCATATAGCTTGATTAAAAGCATCATAATCAGATATTTTTTTACCCTTGGCAGGATTAATTAAACTGCTATTTATGAAATTCTGAATCTCACGTATCCTGGACTTTGACAACTTTTTACCTGCATCTGTTCCAGAACTTGTCGTTTTTGAAGTAGATTTGTTTTTAGAGCCATTTCCACCACCAGAAGCTGATGTTCCACCAGAAGAATTACCAGATTTGTTCCCTTCAAGTTCTTTAATCTGATCTTGTAAATTTTTAATGCGATTCGCAACATCCTGTTTCTGTGCTTTTGATGTTACCTTTTCTTTTCTTAGTGCTTTAATCTGCTGATTTAATGCATCTATCTGTTCTTGTTTCTGTTTTAGTTCTTGTTTCTGTTTTAGTTCTTTTTCTTTTTCACTTGTTGTCTGTGAATCATGAGCCGTTTTATCATACTTTGCCCATGCCTTTTCTAAGAAGATCCTAACTCCATTAACCGCATCCGTTGTATTCTTGGTAATGTCGCCATTAGCATACATTTTAAGTCCATCTTTTGTAGCACTATAACCAATAGTAGATAATGTCTTGTTAATGACATTATTATCACTTGACCAATTCTCGTTGATTGTATCAATAAGACCTTTGAATTTATCATCCAATGTGTCAATGATATTCTGTATACTTTCGTCCAAATCATCCTGGAAGTCTGAGAGCATATCCTGTGTAGCAGAAACATACTGGTCAAACTGCGTATCTTTGAGATCTTTCTCAGCATCTTTGAGTGAAACATTTAATTCCTGAACTTTTGCTCTTGCTTCTTCAGAAAGATCACCAGAATAAGCCGCAAGTTGTTTACGAAGATTTGCTATCTGCTGAGTCTTATCACTAATATTGTTTGCATAATCATAGGCATTCTTTTCAGAACTAATGAGATCATTATATTGGTCGATCAAATCAGAAATATGATTCTTGAGCGAAGCGTAGCCATTTTCAATGAGATCGATCACGGCATACTTTTCATCTTGTGCCCCTGCAATTGCATCCTGATATGATTTAACCAATTCTTCTTTGTGGGCAATCAGTTTTTGATTATACGGATCGTCCGCAAGTTGTTTATTGATCTTCTTAATTTCACTCTGATACTTTTTGGCTTCCGTTTGGTAGACTTTGTAGTTAGATACATGTAATCCGGCAACAGCGTTACCTTCTTTTGTTAAGCCACCAGTCTTATCTGATGTCAAATCCTTACGAGACAATTCATTGATAACGAAGTCAGTCTCTGTTGTAAGATTCTGCAACTTAGAAACATATTCATCTACACGATCCCAACGTACCTGTAAAATCTGGTTATTATATTCTGCAAGTGCCTTTTTCGCATCATTAATAGAATTGGTTGTGTCGTCAATTTGCGACTTCATGTCATGCCATTCCATACTTCCTTTTTTGATGCTTCCATTAGCTACACTGTCGTCTAATTCTTTGATCTGTTTCTTACGTTTTTCTATAAGAGAATCGTATTCTTTCTGTTCGGTCTTTTGTAAACGAACATACCAATTAGCAGAAGCTCCATTACCACGCTCCTCATATAAAGACATTTTGGCATTTAACTCTGTAGCAGTTTGTTCATATTTATGACGTTTGTTATCCATCTCTGTTGAGATATTGGAGAACTTCTGCTGTGCCAATTCCGCTTTCTGTGTAATAGCGGTCTGCTTATCTATTTCAGCCTGTTTTCTTGCCTGATCTAATGATTCACGAGCATTATTATAACGGATACAAGATTCATAGAAAGAGCGAGAGATATATCCTTTTTTATAGTATTCTGTGATCTTAGATATTAATGATGCAGAAATTGGTTTCTTAGATTTTGCCTGCGAACGTGCCTTTTCAACTACATTTGATACTGCTTTCTGACCTTTGCTTCCCAACCCTTTATAAGCCGTTGCTGTGGCAGACTTGTTCATAGTCTTTCTTGCAGATTTTACAGATGAAGCATATTGATCAATTTCAGCTTGATTATTCTTAGCAATTGTATCATAGCCAGAAGCTTGTTTATTAAGATATTTGTTCTTAGTCTTTGCCGTAACAGCATTATCAGATTTTGAACTATTCAAATCCATAGTATCATTTGTGGCATCGTCTTTGTTACTATACTTCTCTGTAATATTCTTAATCGCATCGGTGTAATTACTAGAGTAAGCTGTTGCGTATTCCATCCTAGCAGTTTCAGCATTATCAAGAGCTACATTGTATGCATATAACCGATTATACACATAAGTAGAATGTGCACTGATTGTAGATAAATCCGCATCCGATACAGCAGTCTTGTTCTTAATCGCTTTCTGAGCATTCAACAGAGCAGTGCGATATTTAGTATCTTTCGTTCCTTTAATAGCATTAGTAACCGAGCCATTTGCCGATGCAGCTACTCCATTTGTATCACGGGTTACATTTTGAACATAGTCACGATATGTTGCGTTCTGTTTGCCTAGCGAAGAGTTAGAAGCATTAAGCTGTGAATTCTTTGCTCTGGCTGAATTAGCCACTGTATTTGTCGCAATATCATTATAGCCTGTAATCGAATCGATTTTAGCGTCACGCTGTTTATCACGGACATCCTTCAGATCCTGAATATAGGTGCGAATATTCTTGTGCAGTTCTTCTAATGCGTCAGAAGCATCCTTGCCTTTGTTATACCATTCTTGATAAGCGGAGATAACTTCCCGAATATCATCTGAGTATTCTGAAATATTCATGCTACCATCCGCAACACGAGTCGCAATAATATTGGCTGTTTTCTGTGAAATAACTTCACCTGCTACAGCTTTATCCAGAATTTGACTTGCCTGTGCATAATATTTATCTCTAGCAGTTTCCTCGTAACCAACCTGTACATTTGTTGCGTCTATAGCATTACTATAATTCTTGGCAGAGGATGAATACTTTTTATCATCTAACTGAGATTCAGCCTTTGAGATGTATTTACTAATCTTATCCGTCTGACGTTCCAGTTTGATTTCTATCCAGTCGAAGAGAGTAGAGATCCAATCTTGAAGTTTTTCAAGTGGGGTTTTCTTTTTGGTGGACGAACCTGACCCACCAGAGTTTGATGACTTAGCCGTACTCGGAGCTTTATACTGTACTTGTGCATCTGATGCCATTTTTGTACTAATAGCCACTTTAACCTGACGATTTAATTCTTTTTCAATCTCAAGTCGTTCCTGGCTGCCAGTCGCATTTTTTGCCTTGTTATATAATAGCATATAACGAGTTGTACCCTCTAAAGAGTCAGCCAGTTTCGCTAAGTTCTGAATACTACCAGATGTCCAAATAGATGACTGATTTGCTGCGACCTTCTGAATCGCATAATTCTGTAATGCAGTTGCATCCTGTCCTGATGCGTTTGCTTCATTAATTAACGCTGCAATATCTCCTAATGTAGCATTCTGTAAATCAATTGAAGCTAACTGGGAATATCGTTTAGCATCTGTCGCTGCGTTGATATTGGTGGACAGATTTGATAAAATAGCACTCTGATTTTCCTGCGCTTGTGTCAACCAATCTGTTGAACTTGCCAACCGACTATTAACAACCTCATCGGCATTAACAACACCGATTTTTTCAAGTTCGGATTTTACATAATCTGCATTGTCTTCGGTCAAGTTTCTAATCAGATCAGAATTATCTATATATGCCGTTGCGAGCTTATTCAAAGCTTCTTTACCAGCAGATATATCCCCCGGCATAGAAGTCAATGTGTCCTTAAAATCTTCAAGGGCAGTACCGCCATCAAGTTCTCCAAACTTTTCATTCAGTCCCTCAATTGCATCAGCAGCTACACTTGAACCAGATACAATTTCATTATAGATATCCTCAAAGCCAGAGAATGAATCCTTAATATCCTTTAATGGGTCAATAGGATCGGCTTTAAATGATGCATCTAGCTCATCAGAATTGATATAATCCTCAATTTTCTGTTTAAGATATTCAACATATTCTTTTGCAGTCTGGTCAGTAGATTGTTTATCTATAGATAACTTATCCAGTATATCCAGATTATCAGGAGTGAGAGAATCGATAAAGTTATTTAAAACACGCCTATCGCCTTCTCTTGTGTCTCCAAACACACTCAAGATACGGTCTTTCTGTTCCTGTGCAACTTTAGTAATTTCAGCATCATCTGGTTTAAACCATGAAGAGAAATCGACTTCTGTATGATCAGTATCGTAGTCTTGTATAATCTGTGCATATCGGTCAAAATCAGCTTTGGATAGATCTTCGTTCAAGACTTTGTTCATAGCATCAACAACTCGTGTGTCATCTATACTGGCAATAGAATTGATAATATCATCCTGTATTTTATCCTTGAACATCTTATCCCAGTCAGTACCATAATCAGCCGTTTCGTCATCATAACCAAGATTAGATACAATTGTATCTACAATCCCTTGTTTGACAGAATTATTCTTGGCAAAATCCTGATAAGTAGCATCACTATAAAGTGACTGTGTTACATACTGTCCAAATGATTTATTTTCATTATCAATTTTAGTCTCTAAATCAGATATGGTCTTTTGATACTGTTCATAATAATCTTGATAAATTTGAGTGAATTTTTCTTTTTCTTCAGAGGTTAATTTGACATTAGTAGTATTATGACCCGTTTGGCTTATCCATGAATCATAATCCATCTGATGTTTCTGCATCATCTCTGACAGATCATCAAAATATGTAATATATGATTCCCCAGTATTACTATCATCTAATTTAGCAATAGCTTCCTGTGCTTTCTTTTGCTGTTCTAATGCTTCGTTGTATTTATCTATATCATCGTTCATATCCTGACGATATGATTTAAAGATATCTGGCATCTGTTTTGCCATATCTTGTGAAGCAACGGCTTTTTGTGCTTCTACTAAACCATTAAGAGATGAGGTAATTGTCTGTACATCACCATTTAAGTCGAGTATCGCATCTCCATTATCTGTATATCCATTGGTGAGAGTAGGAAATAAATCAGCCAGATCATTACTAATATTTAAGAATTCTTCATAATCATCGTTGGATAATGAACCCTGATTCTGTGTTGCTTTGCCAAGATCTCCAACTCCCTGTGCGAGTTCTGCATAACGATCTTTAACTTCATTTACCTTTGAAGCGGTAGAGTTCATTTCGTCTTGGATAGATTTGAATTCACTACGGGCAGTTTCACCAAGTTCAGATATTTTCTGTTTAGCTTCTTCCTCGGCTTTTCCAGAGAATTCTTTAAACAGTTGTGAAATGCCTTCAATTACTAATGACGCAACAGCACCAATAACCATACCTCCAATAGCATTGATAGTTCCTGCAATAAACTTACCGCCTAAATTTTTAATAGATGAGCCAATATTTTTTAAACTAAATCCAGTCTGATTTAATTGCTTTTGATATGCTTGTAGATAGGTTTGACCTTCTTTAAGAGAAACATTACCATCTCGAACCGACTTGGCAAATGTAATAGATCCCTCTGTAGCTTTTGGGTATTTTTTGATGAGATCGTCAAGTGGTTTGTTAGGATTGTTTAAATTTTCATCGTTTAAAAATCCAATCGTGTCATCATTTAGCTGAATACTTTTTTTACCAAATGAAAAACCATTCACATTATCATAGTTTGCAAGCGTAGAATATAAATCACTTTGTACTCATTATATCCAAATAATGTAAATGGCTTCTCAAAATGTAATATAGTATTTTTATTAATGATTATGATACAATTGGTACATCATAATATCCATCTTTGCGTAAGAGTTTTCTTATGTAATCTAATCCCTTTTTAGTCGAATATGTCACAGACCGTATTTTCCCATCATGACACGGTGTTTCTTTTACGGCAAATTTCCCTTCTTTGCGGAACCTCTCGTAGGGAACATTCACCATATCCTTATCATAGAACAGAACCTTTTTACCACGAAGGTAAGCGAATAATGTGTATTCACCAATTCCCAGTTCTTTTGCAACTGTATTCATTTGCATCAATCCTTCAGTGTTCATCAAGTCATCATAGAATGTCTGTAACTCTTTATTCTTCTCTATTAATTCATTCACTATTTTACCCTGTAAATCTGATGAGAGAGAAGAAAAGTAGTAATTTACCATTTCCTGTTCTCTGCCATGCGGTATTGCCGCACCTGTTAATCGGATTGATTTCAAATACCGCTTAATCTCTTTTTTTCATCTTTTTAGCGATAGGCTTGCGAGACTGCATACACACTTCATATAACCCATCTTCTGTTAAAAACCAAGCATCTCTGTTCTGACCTGATAGGAATAATGTTCCCATCAGCTTTTCATCATCATCCACAGATTTTACCATTTTAGAAGTCTGTGAATGTTCAATCCACTCAGCAACATCACTTGCAAGAAACAATGGTGTTTCAATATTATCGTATATTTTAATCTTTTTCCCAAGAATCTCAGTCTCTTGGATGACTGTTAACACTTCATTCATCTGTATTCCTCCAAAATTTCATTGATAAAATTTTGAAAGTATAGTAGACTAGAAGAGTAAGAGAATATCTTACCATATGTAGAAACTCCTGTGCATCCGTCCAAAGATAGCAGGAGTTTTTTATTTTCTCTTTAAATTAGATTTAATCTTATCTATTGCATTCTTATTAAATAGATAGCTACCTTTTGAAGTTTCTCTAAAATCAGTTTCGGGCAACTTCAACGCTTTCGCCATTCTAACAAGATATGCAGGTGTGATATCTAATTGTCGAGAGACTTCGGCAGTAATAAATACTTCTCTTACATCTGACATCTCTATACCTCCTTGTTACAGTATTAACTATAGCACTATAAAAGTTAGATGTCAATACATTAATATAAGATATGAGTGATATTTATATTGAATACAATATATGATTTTGTTATACTAATAAAAAGGTGGTGATATAGTGTATAAGATAACATTTTGTCAATATTGTTATGAGCATGGTATAGATAAAGCAGAAGGAAGTAACCGATGTGCCGAATGCTTTAATGGTCGATTCAATACCGAAATAACAACTTGCCCGATTTGTGGTAACCCAACTAAGAAAATGGAAATAGATGTTGTTGAGTTCAATACAATCCTTGATATCTCCGGCGAAACATCATTTATTCTCGCAATGGATGAACTTAAGCAAAAAGATCCAATCGAGTTCCAATTAAAAATGTCCCAATTTAAGACGCAACTTCAACAACAGAATAGCAATACCACTACAGTTAGTAATACTCCAAAATGCCCTACATGTGGCTCAACCAATATCAAAAAAATATCAGGATTAGCCAAGGCAGGATCAGTTGCAATGTTTGGAATATTATCTCGAAAAGTTCATAAACAATGGCACTGCAATAGTTGTGGGAGTGAATGGTAATTTTTGTGCCATAAGTATTGCTAATTCACAAGCGATCATGCAAAAGAACAAGTTGGAAATAATGTTATATAGGCATTCATATAATTATTTGACGTATGGATGTCTATTTTTTATATTCATAATCACAATAGATTTCATTTTGGTAATTTTTCACAAAACATATGTTTAACCTGTATTATGCGTATAAATTATGATAATATATTATCATCTTATACAAATGAGGAGGTTGATGGATATGCTACCAAAATGTGTAACAATTGGACGATATGTTTTTACCCAAATCAGAGTTGATGAAGACGGAGTTCAGTATTATAACATACAAAGAGGAACTGATATTTGTGTTGATTATAACCATCCTTTTTCGTCAATAGATGAAATGCGCTCTTGGGCTGCGGATAATTCATAATTATTAATAATAGCTAATGCGAGATAATAGAAGAGAGTAGTGAGAAATCGCTACTCTTTTTCTTTGTATGCAAAAATAATACAGAGCCATAAAATATGACTCTGTATTACCTCTTGTGTTAAACGCATGTTAAAAACAATTGTTTAAATTCCTCCTGATGTCACATATCTATCAGCTAATGGATACCCATTTCTGTTTGATATGGTACAAGTCAAGGCTAATGGACACCCATTTCCTTGTTTGTAAGGAGTATTATATCAAATAATAAACTTGTTGTCAATATTAAAATAATTTTACCAACCCATATGAGTTAACATTATTTTTATAACCATCATATATTTTTGATTCTAAAACATTCCACATAGAATGTTGAATGTTATACCCATTGATATATCTTATACAATTATATGCAACGATATCTGCCATTTGTAACCCAATACTGTTTTCTTCTTTTACCGTAAAACTCGTTGTGGTTATATATTTATCAATTGCTTCTGGAATGTAAATATTAGTGCCATTTTGTAGAATGTTAAAATAATGTTTTTGTATTTTCCTATTCTGTGTTTCTTCTCTTGATTCAAATACTATACTTCCACGAGCCTTATTTTTGATTAAAAAGTGTATATAACTATTTATTATAGAAGAGAAAAGTATTTCATATATATCATGAGAAAATTCAGGATATTCATTAAGATACTCCTTCACATTAGTATATGCAGTTATTACTTTAAAATCTGTCTCATCAATACTTTTTCTTAATGAAGTCCAAAACTTAATTTGCAGGTCGGTATTTGAGCATAAGATTTTAAAATCTTTTTGTCTTTTAAGAATATCAGTATAATGAAATACAATGTTAGAATTTCCTAAAATAGATTTTGTGTTCTGTATAGATGGTATCAAAAATTTTTTATAATTATTTCTTGATATTATAATACCACCAAGTAACAAATATGGATTTGTTTTTGTTTCTGCACTTTCATCTAAAAATAATATATAATCTGAGTTTGTCATATAGTCCCCACCAATCATTAGTATTTAATATTACCATTATATACCAATAATCGACATAATACTATCAGAACATTTGTACGCATTCAGAACTCTTAACTATTTCTTTACCATGCGAATGATATAATATTTATATTACTTATTCACAAAAGGGTAGTGGAGGTACATATGATGACAATTTCATATCCCGAAGGGACTACAGTTTCTGGTGAGATTATCAAACTTGATGACTTTGTTGTGATCACACGGACATATTCAAATGGGGTTAAGATTATGCTTCGTGAATCTGAGAATGGAGTGTCAATTAATATCACTGGACTGGAAGAAGAGTAGTACAATAAAAGACACCTTAGTTGGTGTCTTTGTTATTATACATTATAGCCAATTCTTTGTGAAAATTAATTAAGCTTGACTCTCTGAACCTTGCAGTTCTATCGACACGTCCTTTATTTGCTACTCGAATATATGATTCTATATATTCTATTGCGTCTTTTTTAATAGTTTTATAATTATTTTCTATTATTTTTATTTGGCTATTACTGATTTTGGGAGTATCAAATCTGATATAGTTTACATTATTTATTATCATTATGTAACGATAATCTAATCCTGCTTTTGGTTTACTTAGGCTTGGAACAGAGAATCCTATTTTACCAAATTTTCTATTTGGTTCACCCAAATTTTTCCTTAATGGAATAAGAACAGAATTACCATTAAATTGAACATTTAAACATATATGAGTACGTATATTGTGTTTTGATGAATCATTAATGTCTAAAATTTTGATCAATGTTGGATTATCAATATAATATTGTTCAGTTATATAACAGTATCGTATATCAGACATTTTATCTCCTAGTAAAATAGGAAGCATTTCTGCTTCCTATTAAATACAAAAACATTTTTTCGATTTTTTATTAGCCAGGTGACATCGAGAAACCCCTCGCAATATTGTCAGGTTATTTTTAGCCAGACGCTCCTGAACCACGTCTCATAAATAGAGATCATTTCTGATTTCTTACTTATATTATATATTGTAACACATAAAAAATGTCACCAAAACAAGAGAAAATTTTTGTGTAAAATTACTATTTGCTCAACATTTCCTTTATTTCATCAAAACTCAAACCTTTTTCCTGAATCAGCTCGTCCAACTCAGAAAGTCTTTGCTGATGAATTTGTTCTTCGAGTTCTTTCTTTGCTTTTTTCATTTCTTTTAATGAGTTTTCCATATTCTCAATTTCTGTTGTTATTTTTGTTAATTGCTCATCTAATGTGAGATTTTTGCGTCCTCTTGCCATAATTGACCTCCTGACTAACTTTTTGAAGATAGTATAGTTCAAAAAGCCTTGATTTTCAATGATTTTCGTATTCCATAAATCGACAAGAAATCGAGATTTACTTGGAATATATGTTCTCTCTACCAGAATATTCCAGTATGATGTATAATACATTTATAGTCTTTATCAAAATGAGTCGAACTTTGTCGATCAATTATTATTTACTACAGAATATCATCAGAAAATAATATTCTCATAAGAGGAAGATAAAAGTGGTACATCGATATGATAACATTGATATGTATCACTTTTTTATTGTTTTTCTACTCTGTTTTACAAAGTCAGCAGTAGAAGAGTAATATAACTCACTATTTTTTCGCACTGTATAGCTACAGTTGAACTTTTTCACTATCACGCTCAATGATAGGTGTTTGACTATACCTTCGTGGGTTATTATAACCTACGCCCTCTTGGTAGTCGATGGGAGCGGCACTTACCTAGTTGGCAGTACGCCTCTCTGCTGATTAGATCATCGTGCTACATTACGAGTCACACGAGCCATTCCAGTCCTTGTCTAAGCCTTACGAATCTTAGAGACTGCGTAGTTCACACACAGTCATATCAGAGGTCTACAGTGTAGTATCTGTAGTTGATTTTACTTATATATCTTCCTTGTTTAATTACAAGTTCTTTGTGTTTTACCCAGGGATTCTCACCTTGGCACGAGATATATTCTGAACCTTGCACATATTGCTTACTACATTTGTATGTGTATATAATCTTGCACATTATATACTTGCATAATTCAGCTTTTTTTTACCCAATACAGCACCAACAGCTAATCCAGCAGTGGTTAGTAGATTGAGTGAACCAGTTAATTTCTCAACTTCTGATATCAATGAGTTAAACAGGTTAATACCAGAAATAACATCATCAGAATTAATAATATTCGCAACCACATTATCAAAAGTGTTGGACAATCGATTCAAAGAACCTTCCCAAGAATTAGCCGTTTTTTCTGCTTCTTCTTGCATAGACCCTTCTCCATCGGTATAATCTTGAAGCATCTTTTCATAGGTTGAGTAGTTGGAAAGAATAGCGTTCAATGCGTTAGAACGATATTTCAATTATATTCAGATAGATTCGCAATATCTATCTAGTTGTTGATTATTTATATAAGTAGTTGATTAAGCTACTTTTTTATTATAATTTTCTACAAAATGATTCCATTGTTCTTCCGTGTTGTTACCGTAGCCATAGATTTCATGAAACTTCATATGAATTTCTTTAGTTAGACACACACCTAATGGATGATGAGATTGAATTTCTCTAAACGTTAACAGAATCTTTTTCAATTCTAATTTAGAATATTTATTTATATTATCTTTTACATCAAGATTTAAAACCTCTAATGCTTCATTTAAAATCAAATTAAACCCATAGATATGATGTATATCATCAAATCTTTTTCCAGATAAAACACACCTATACGAACATTTTTTCATAGAATTCTTTTTCCATTCGATATTATTTCTTCTGATATATTCAGATAAGTCTAAATAACTAGATTTTTCATAAGTCTTCATCAACCTGTTTCTAAAGCGGTAACAATTAATAGCGGAAGAAGAACGATGCAGTTTCTTTCCAATTTCCTTGTCTGACATATTATTAAAATTATTAGCAATATACATTTTTTCTTTAGCTGAAAAACAGACATCTAGCTTTGACTTATTAGTTAATCCTAACTTTTTCGCTTGTCCAATTATAGAATCTCGACTACGATTTGGCAATAATATTTTCATATCATCTACAGTATGAGTCGAATAGTTTTCTTTCAAAATTTCTATTTCGTTACTACTCCAAAAATTTCGTGTTTTTAATCCGAGTTTTCTTGCTTTAGATATAATTGCTGCATATGTATATTTATATTCGAATAACTTTATTAAGTCTGTAATGTTGCCATATAACTCAGAATAACATTTTATTAATAATTCCTCGTCTTTTTTGTCCCAAAAATAATTATCAAGAGATATCCCAAGCTTAGACATCTTAGTATGAATAGATGTCTTTGTTAAATCAGGAAATCTTTTCTCTATTGCTGTCCAGTCACCTTTTGGATAATGTACTTTTAAAAATTCTATGTCTTCAAATGAGAATCGATATGTAGAATTTACATAAACACCTAAAGACTTTAATTTCCCGATAATAGTAGCAGAATTTCTTTGATATTTAATGGAGAGTTCGTATGGCTTCATTCCATTTTGATAATCTTCAATAATATGATTTACTTCCTGTTCTGTAAAATTCTTCACATTCCTTTTAAATATTGTTATACCAATTGATTTAAAATGTTTTTGAATTGTTTGTTCTTGAAAACCATATTTATTGGATAAATCCACAAGACACATACCATTATGATAATCTTTCAACATGTTTTCAAATATTTCACTCGTTAATATTTTTCTCATAACGTCATTTGCTCCTATAATAGTCTAATTATTTCTTTTTTTGTATTTCTTTCTCATACTAAAAAAGAAGTCTAAGGATTTTTGTAAATCTTGACTTCTTTCAAATAACCAATATTCGTTGTTATTTTCGTCAAATCTTGATTCTTTGTCAAAACCAAGAGAATATAAGAACCTACACAACCGTACAGATTCGCATTTATATTTATTATTCAATATTTTTCACCTATTCTTTTTATAGAATGTAAGAGTAATCAGCTCTCATAAAAATCAACAACATCTCTATTTTTCAATAGATGTTTAGACTATTTCTTCATCTTCACCATTACGTGTTAAGAGTGACCTTTTCGATTTAAGGGATTTTCACCCACGCCATTTGCGATTGCGCCCTACGATTTTTGTCATAGATATTCAGGATTTCCACCTTTATTCTCTAGTCTATGACTCGACATGAATCTAGTCGTTGAACGTTTACCCTCGGCTCAAGTACCGTATGATCCACGGAATACGTTAGGGTACTTCGCTGCATGAACAGCCAATCCTTGCGTTTTAAAACCATCATATAGTAGTTATCCTCTATATTGTGGTGCAAGGCTCTTCCTATATACATAGGAGATAGGATTGTCCTATCGAGGCATTACCTGCAATTAAATTCATTCTAGTTATACATTTCTGTACAACGTGGTAAATTTTACCACCAACAGAGTTTAATAAATTTGCACGCCTAACATCAAACTCGTCAAGTTTATTATATTCTTCAGACAATTCTTTCAAAATTTGCATAGGTGCTTTTAATGATTGTACACCATCTTTTACAGTTGTTAACGAAACACCTAACGAATGACAAGCTTTTTCATATTTATTCAAAGATTTTTCATCAATAACTTCTTCGCCATCTCCGACATCACCCTTTATTTGTCGAAGATTCATTAAAATTCCCTTAAATGCATTACCCATCTCAGAACCGCCTTGCTGAGTAACTGCAACAAGAGTGCCAATCGCAGCGGTAGTTTCTTCAACACTCATTTGAGACGAAGCTGCCTGTGAACCAACAACTTTCATACCTTCGGCTAACTCTGTCATATTAACCGCATTATGGTTTGTAATATTATTTGCACCGTCTAATGTTTTTGTTAATTCCGTAACACTACCATTCATATCATAGGCTTTATCCGTTGCTATAATATATGAATTAGCTAAATCTGCTGTCATGTCACCTGCACCTTGCGCAGCAACAGATAATTTTGCTATCGACTCTGCATTTTCGTAACCAGCTCTGGAAGCTTCCTGGACACCTGATAAATAATCGGTTGCTTTTTTACCATATTTAGAAGCGGTTTCAAAAGAATCAATCCCAATTGTTCTTAATTGATTCTTAGAAAGTTTATCATTAGATTTACTTATCTCTGTTAAATAGGTGTCTATATCCTTTAATTCAGTAACAGCCTCTCTAGTTGCAGAAACAATTTTCATAACTACAGTGCTTGCAGATAACCACGTACCAAATGAACTAACAGCTTGTCGCCATTGATCTTTAAATGTCATGCCAAGCTTACCAAGCACTCTCATTTGTGATTCAGTTTTTGCGAGCGACTGGTTAATCTGATTCCATCTATCCAACGGAACATTGCCACTACTTAGATCTTTTATATATAATTCTAACTGAGTTCTCGCTTCCTTGGTAATAGCGGTATTTTTGCTTAGAAAATCCTGAATTTTAATAAGAAGAGCAGTAATTTTCTCATCAGATACAGGCTGTGCAAATTTATCATATGATAATTTTGCTTGATCAAGTTGTACTTTTACCTTTCCGACTTCTGTTTCAAAATTATTAAAAGTCGATACTAATTCACTTCCAGACATGGTTTGCATATTTGCAAGAGTCTGCCTTAAAGAATTAATTTTGTCTTGAGTTTCATTCGAGTAAGCATTGATTTTCTGAAATCCAGATGTCAGCTTATCTAAATCTAACTCATATCCACCATTTATAATTTTGTCATATTTCGCTTTTGGGATAGATGTAACAGACAATTTCTGAACAGATTTTAACACTTCGTCAGTTTCGGCTCTAACACCTCGTAATTCTGCTTTCCAAGTAGTTAATCCTGTCTGGGTATTTACTTTTGAAAGAGAAGAGAACATCTGTTGAATTTTATCTTTTACTTCACCAGACATCACACCAGCTTGTTTCAGTTCGTTCGTATATACCTGAAGTTGTTTCTTTTCGGATTCAATATTTGTTTGTAATTTAGTATCTTTCTCAAGTGTCTTTGCTTGGGCATCTGCTAACTTAAATTCTGATTCTAAATTGCTCATATTATTGAGATAGCTGGTCAATGAACTAGTATCAAATACAGAATTAAGCTCGTCTTTTAATCTGGCGACCTTATTTTGCAAATCATCACTATAATGTCCAGACTGTTTCATTTTCTCTGCGAAAGTATCAAGTTTATTACCTTCGTCAGTTTTTACAGTGCTAATGTCTTTTGTTCTAAGTGATGTAGCAGCATATTCAGCATTTTTTAGTTTTACAATTAAATCATTTAAAGCAGAAATGTCTTTTCCTACATTATTATTAGCATCTGCAAAAGTTGTTTTCGTTGAATTCCCCAGTGCTGTGATTGCATTCTGAACCCGTGTAATCGCTGTCGTAAGACCATTAGTATCAAAATTTGTGTTTGCTAAAGTTCTATTTGCTCCTGTATCATTCAAACTGCTCTGTATGGAATTAAGTATGTTTTGCGCTTTTGCCACAGCAGTTTTTTGTTTATCAATAAATGTGTCAGTTGCAACACCTGCTTTTTGTTGGGCAGTAGTAACAGAATCTAAGCTTTTTATTAAATGTCCAGTTGCAATATCATATTGCTCTGTTAATTTAATAGCTTGACCAAACTTATCTGTACCAGAAATATTTACAGACAAGATATCTCGATCTCCACGCCTTCCAGTAGAGTGCGAAACAGACTGATCTAAAGTTTCAATTTGCACACCTAAATTTTGTATACTGTTTGCTATCGTGTTAATCTCATTAGAACCCATAAACTGATTACGATTGATCCTAATATTCTGTAATGAACGCCTAAAGTTGTCTAATACACGATTATTATTTAAACCTTGATTTAATCCATTTTGAAGCTGTTGCCCAATCTGCTGACCAGTTCTTTGTGCATTCTGAGTAAGTCCATTACTGTTTATATTGTTTCCAATATTAATGTTGATTCCATTTAAAGCAGAGTTAATATTGGAAACCATTTGATTAATTGCATTTTGATCAATATTGACATTCTGTAAATTAATCTGTGTAGAATTTAACTGTTTGGTTAAATTAGTAGCTACATCTTTTCCTAGTTTAGCTTGAATTTCTACTGTGTTAATTTGCTTTTTTAAAGCTTCAATGTCTTGATTGAGTTGCTGTTTAGATTTCGTTCCATCCAAACCAGCAATTAATCCTATTTGAAAATCATTTAAAGCCATTTTAATATTCTCCTTTCCGAATTTTATTTTTTTGTATAAAAATAACGCTCACGAAAGGAGCGTTGTAAAATAGAAGATAAAGTTGTTTGTGTTTGCAATTTTAATATATTCGATTATTTAATAGGAAGCCCTACTTTTTTACAATTTTGTTTAAATAAATTTGTTATACTTCCATATCTAACATTTATTTCCTCTAAAGCTTCATCCCAATAATTGTGTGATCCACTAACAGTTCCACCATGAGAACCAGTATTAAAATAATTTAAAACATCATGCCCTGTAACGTTATTATACGATTTTCCGTAATATCTTGTGACAAATCCAGAGGGGTATCGATATTGCAAATATTCATCATCAAATCCAACCGTGAATGTAAATTCGCCTCCATTTTTAGTTATGGCTGACGCACTAAGGGATTCCATTAATTTACCTGTTCTACGATAATAATCTGGTTCGCTTTCATCAGGTTCTGAAAAGACAGGCTCATTATAATAGTCAACTACCTTTTGTGAGACAATTTCAAATACAATATCTCTAGTCATTTTCATAGCATTTTCAATATATGGCGATAAAACTTTATTCAACTTGTTTATGTTATTTACCATTAGATGTAGACCTTAAATTATAAATTATTCTCTGTTGTATTTAGTTATTATTAGTGTCATTGTGAATTACTTCCGCAAGGGTGGTAATAAATTTCTCTTGTAACTCATCGATTGGGGTATCTTTAATTGACAAATATAGGGCTTGAATTGTATCAATAATATCTGACTTTTCATCCATTACCTTTTCAATAGAAGAGTACAGTGCTAATTTAATTCTGTGTTCCTTAAGCTTCATTTTAATATATGTAATCATAAAAATTTTCCTCCATTAATTATATTTTCTAAAAAATGTTCCTGTTTTATCTATAGAGTGGGCTACCATAGAACTAATTTCTCTAATCATTTCTGTCTCACATTTCTTACAATAATGACCACTTGCTGTATACTCAACCATTGGCATAATTATTGTTTCTTTTGTATTGCATTTAGGACATATGAATGGATAATTCATAATTATATTCTCCTTTACTTCTTACATTTCTTAGCTTCTCTCCGAAGTCGTTGTAATTCATCATATTCGATCCAACCAGTTGCTTTTGTCCAAGATAACCATCTTAATACAATATTTGGATATTTATGCTTGAACAATTTCGCTTTAATTTTTGAATCAGCAGTAGCAAGTCCTTTGGTGTCTATTACTTCAAAATATCCATTAGTATAATATAAATCAAAATCCGATATGTAATCTATTGCTCTTATAGTTTTATTCATATATTTAAAAGGTTCTTGTAAATTATATTTGACTTGCAATTTATAATCTCTCAAAGTGCCATTTTTCATGCCTGTCACTACCACGTCCTCGTAAAAACGTTTCTCTAATTTACTCATAAATGTTAGAGTTTCGCCAGTTTTATAATCAATAGCCTGTCTATCTTTTATACCTTTGGCGGTGGTAGCCACTTTAAATTTTGTACGTGTTTTTGATATATTTATCACTCCTTTACATAACAAAAGAGCAGCTTCCGAAGAAACTGCTCTTTCTAAAACATATTTATTTAATTTTTTACATCGCTAATTGCATAGGATATAATTCCCACTTGCCATTAGGATATTTAGTTACATTATCCATGACAACCTTATGTACTTCTTCTAAACTTCCCACATTTTCATCAACATGAATCACTTTACCACCCAAAATTGAAATTTCCTCACAGATTACATTAAAGTAATATCTTTCCATACTTATTCCTCCTCATTTAGATATACAAAATAACTCGTATATATCAACTTTAAGAACACGAGATAATGTGATTGCATTAGTAAGAAGTATATCACTTGTATTATCATTTTCTATTTTGTTAATAGCCGCAACCGATAAACCGGTAAGTCTTGATAGCTCTTGTAATGTGAATCCTCTTTGATTCCTGTAATACCACACTTTGTTCTTCATAGTAGTAATATGCACAAGTATATTTTGTTTATACAAAGCTTATCATAAATAATTTTTACTGTGGTAGAAATATTTATTCATCTTTGATCGGTAACGACATAACCTCTGGTATAATTTTACCCTTAATAGAATGGTTGCCACCAGAAGCAATATAGGTATCTGCTAATGATTGAAATGTTTCTAATCCTGCTTTTGTAACATATCCTTGTTTCATAAATTTAATATGAAGTTCATAAAGGTCTGCCCCATACTCGATAATTATTCTTTTTCGTGTGTCTTCCTCTGCCGAATCTAATCGACTAGCAATTTCTTCAATACCTTTAGATATTTTAGAAATCTCGTTATATTGCCATTTATCATGTTTTTCTAATATTGTCAATCGGTTCTCAATTGACTCCCTATCTTGTTCGGAGCCTGTTTTGATTTTGTATCTCTTTTTGAAGTATGTATATACATCTAAACATTCTTTAATAGCAAACAGAAATAAAAATATAGCCAATATAACATTGACATAATTTATCTTCAAAGCAGCTTCTAAATATTCCATTCAAGCCACCTTTCTAAGAACATAAATTCTTGAATGTTGATTTCACCGCTTTAGAAACTCCACAAGCTGCTTTCAATCCGCTACCAAATGTACCAGGATATTCAATCCCTTTTGGGTCTTTTCCTTTGAGTGCACATAATATCTCAAGTGCGGTTACTAACCACTGCCTTTCACCTACTTTAACATAGTGTGATCCAAAAGCTTTGTCTGTAGCAGAACCCCAAATTCCGTCAACTGACAGTTTTGCTCCATAATCCTTATTTAAAGCGGTCTGAACAACCTTAATGGCAGCTTTCTTTGTTTTATTTCCCCAGATACCATCAGCAACAATATTACAACCTACAAACTTATTGGCTGCTTTTTGTCCGTTTGCCACGATCTTCTTTTTTGCCTGATTGGATGTAGAAGTAGAAGAGTGGGTTGTCGATGAAGGTGCTTTGTCTGTCTTATATGTAGGGCGATAAACTCCAAGAATAAGAGATTTATGTCGTTGTTTTTCCAATACAGCACCACCATTATCCTGAGATCCATTCTTAGAGGTATTACCTTCTACGGCATAAATATAATCGCCAGACACCCTAGTAATGATGCCAATATGATCCGCATCTGAAACTTTATCGAAATTATAAAATACAAGATCACCTGGTTTATATTTGTTGGTATAAAATTTATGTTTGCTTTTCGCCCAATTCATAAGAGTGGTACAACTTGCTGTTTTTTTGCCATCATAAAACTGATCATACATGCCTTTTTTATTAAACAAATACCACTGAAAAATGCAACACCACGGAACGCCATTTACTCCATATGCTTCACCAAATTTCGTTCTATTGCTCTTAGCTGGATATTCTTTTGTATTAATAAACGATCTGGCAAAAGTAATCATTTCATTTACTGTACATGCCATACTCACACCTCCTGCTTCTTATTTCTTTTCTTTTCGTCATTAATAGCCGTTTCAATTAAAGAATCGAGGTATGCATAAAAATCGCTATTTGCTGCATTCAGTGTTTGATATACGAAAGTTGGAAGTGCTTCAAGTATTTTTGTTTTTGCAAGTTCTTTGACTTCCTTCTTCTTTTCATCTGTCCAATCATCTGTCCCTTTAATATTTTCAACAACAGACTGATATACTGCTTTCACCATTTCAACTACTATGTCGTATAGTTTTTTGGCGTGTCTATCTAATTTCTTAGCTTCAAGCCACTGTTTGACATATGTTGCAACATTTACAACAATTGGAAGTATAATCATAGTCCATAAAGTCCTAAGAATCGTATTCCAATCTAAGCTACCCAATATATCTTTCATAATTTTTTCTCCTTTCCAAACAAAAAAGAACGGGTTTACCGTTCTCGTCATAGTTACTTATTTAATTGTCTTAATATCTCAACACATCGTTTCAGATTACTACATAAATAATCCAATTCGTCCTTTGTCTCATATCCACTAAATGTCATACGAATACCACTATGTATTAGTTTTTCATCTAATCCAATTGCCGTAAGAGTAGAAGATGGAGTTAAGTCACCTGATGTACATGCAGAACCAGTTGATACCTGTATATCTGCTATGTCTAATAATATCATCAATGACTCACCCTCAATGCCTTCGAAACAGACATATAGATTGTGTGGTAAACGATCTTTAATATTCGTACCAATAATATGTGAGTCTGCTATATTATTAATAATGAAATCATAAACATAATCTCTACTATCAGATGTAACAGAAGAGTAGTTATAATTCTCAACTGCTTTCCCCAGTGCAGCAATACCTATTACATTTTCAGTGCCACTAAATAATCCCTGCTCTTGTGAGCCATATATAAGCGGTTCTAATTCAATTGATGATTTCTTATATAGAACACCAGTACCTTTTAATGCTCCAAGTTTATGTGCAGAGAATCCTAAACCATCAACATTCAGTCTCTTTACGTCAACGGGAATTTGACTGATAGATCCTGTGCAATCAACATAAACAATAGCATTGTACAAGTGGCATATATTAATAACCTGTTGTACATCCTGAATTGTTCCTATCTCAGAATTGGCGTATTCTATAATAACAAGTTTTTTCATAGGGTTCATAGACAAACACTCTTTGAGATCTTGAAAATCAATTTTTCCTGTATGATCAACTCTAAGAGGACATTTATATTTGAGAGAATCTACACATTTTAATACTGATTTGTGAGATGTAGGAGAGTATAAAACCATACAATGATGTTTATTTGTATAACCTTTAATAAATAACGTGTTATTGGCTGAACCGCCTGATGTAAATATAATATCTTTAGAATCTGCATTAATGAATTTTGCTACATTATTTCTTGCAGTAGTAATAATTTTCTTTGCCTCAACACCCGATTGGTACATTGACGATGGATTCTGATATGTATCCAAAAGAGATACTATATAATCTTTAACTTGTGGTAACAATGGGGTAGTGGCTGCGTAATCAAGATACATACAACCACCTACCCTTTATATTTTTCTGAAGCATACATTTCTGATAAAGCGTCCCAAAGTCGCTTTTCTTTTTTATATTTCCATACTGAAATATCATCATCATTTGTATAAACCCATGTATATCTAATCCCTTTAGATTTCAAAAACAAAACTTCATCTAAAAACGATGTAGCATATTCTTTGTCCCATTTATTTTTCTTTTCCATAATTTTCAACTAATCGTAAAAAAATGGGATACATTAAATCCACAAATTGTATAGTGGTAACGTATCCCATTCTCTATCCAATCTGCTCACTTTCTTGTTTATTCTCTCTTTTAACTATTTTTCGTGATGTTTTATAATTTATCTGTTTAACATCTCTTTTATAATCTTTTACCTGTGCTGTATCAGAATTGTGATTTGCACCTGCTTTGTCAGTAATAGGTTCAGAATGATTTGATGGTGTTCTTTCAGCAAGGACTTTTGCTAAATACTTTTGTCCACACTCATATGAACAAGCTACCTTACGCCAATGGAACACCTTGTCATCTGTTTCACAATCAGAACACGGGGTATACATTTTTCCGCAAATTTTACACGGTTTTTGTACTTTATAACTCATATTTCACCATCCTTTTTTATATCGAGAAGAGAGGAGTATAATACTCCCCTCAAAACGATTTAGTATACGATGAAATCCCAAAGAGCTGTTGAACCAGAACATCCACCAGCCAAAGATTCAGCCTCGATAGCATGAACAGTTGGATCTCCACCCATTGATAACTCAAACTCACCATTAAAATCTGCTCGATTAATAATGAACTGACCGTGATATACATTGTCGCACACGTCCTGACATGTTACATCAATATACATCTTCAGAACCTTGCTATAATGTTCTGAATCATTTGAAATCTTAGCGGCTGTAACTTCCTCATCATAGAATACTGCGATCTCAGTTCCGTCAGGAATATCGCCAGCGAAAAATGTCAATTCCTTCTCGGAATATGCAAACTGACCAGTAGCATCTGCTGTAGCATTCTGCTCATAAGACTTTCCAAGTGAGCCTGATGGATTTTTTATGTATGCATATCCAATCTCTGCTCCTGCTGTTCCAACAGGTGTGCCTGTAAGTGTTGCTTTATTGCTCTTAACAACAACAATTTCTGGCTTTCTAACCTTGAACTTACCCTGTTCAACCGTAGAACCTGTCTGTGCTGCCAAAGCACCTCCAACCAGTACACCATTTGTTGCAGATACTGTAACTCCCTTATTCTTTTTCAATGAACCAATCTTACGTCCACCTCTACCTGTAATATCAGATTTTTCCTGTGTATTGTTGATAGATCCTTCCTGAATTTCATCCATGATAAATTCAAGCTGATCAGCATTATTAAAACATGTAATCTGATCAATCTCAGTAATACTAAGCTTATTGATATCAATCTCTGCCATAAATATTTCCTCCTTAAAATAAATATAAAAATAAGACCTCTAATATAGAGATCTTGTTTACTAATTTTGAATCCATGATAGACTTGATTTATCTACCATTTTTGTAGGATCTACTGTTCCTGCATATACACCAATCATAGTGTTATCAAATGTGATGCTTGTTCTAATTTGTTGTACACTTTGATTGAATTTATAAATAGACAAATCCATTACATCTTCATAGTTGTATTTAAATTCTGGTCGATTTACCAATGCAATTACCATTTTTTCGAAGTATTTATTATATGGTTTATTGGCATTTCGCCGCAATTTTCTTTTTTCTTTTTTTAATAAATATGCTTTTGCCTCTGCATTTCCGGCTTTACAATGTACTTCTTCGATATTGTTTATTTTACGAATTGTTTTTGCTATATTGGTATATAGTAATTCATCAATGATATAGTCATTACCTAACTCTGGGTTAAACAACACTGTTGTATTATTGAAATCATTAGGTATGATCGAATATCCTTGTGTTTTTAAGTCTCCAAACACTAAAGACAAATCATTGGTCGAATTTAAGATAAACATTAAAGAAAAGAATTGATAATCAGATAATGTCTCATAGTCAATACCCATATCATCTAATTGTGCCATATACTGATATGGTGTAGATGTTAACGCAGTGACTAAGCCTAAATAGAATTGTTCATGATCTAATATTTCACGAACTGTAGGTATGTTAATATAAAGATTTTCATTCAGATAAATTCTGTTTGCGTTAAGCCAACTTTGCCCACTATCATAAAAAATCTTTTTTTCGGGTATTTGTTGAATTGAATTATTTACCATATCTCAACCCGTTATTAAAATCTTTAACGATAAATTTTAATAATCTTCCTTTAAATTTATGCTGTGGAGAATATGGAGTGTTACTTACTAATTGTAAAGTACCACCAATTCCTAAAACATCATGTTCACTAAAAATATTATCTAATTCGCAAACAACCTTGTCATACCATAAATAATCAGTTCCATGTTCTGAGTATCTAATTACATCTTTGTGAGATAGTATAAAAAAATATACAGCTAAGTCCTTATATACATTGTTTCGTGGATCAATTGTTGCGCTGATTTCAAAATTAATATACCTTTTTGTTTCATCTATTGTCTCTGGGACGAATTCATGTGGGTATACACAATGAAAAAGCATATCACTTTCTGGGTCATCTGAATTTTCCTTACCTAATAATTGAATCAACTTGGAGGAATCGATGATAGCATCACAAATTTTTCTCCGATATTCAATAATTTCATAACTTCTTGATTTGCCCAATAACATCACCATCCTAATACTTTTCGATTATCTGAATTGTTTTTTCAGCCAAAACACTACCATCCGAATTAACAACCTGTAAAATAAAAGACTCATTAATAAATGAGTCATCATTTGGTACTGTGATTTTTATTTTTGTTTCAGATTTTTGTATGCAATCTTGAGAGATATCCATTTGCATTTTGACGTTCCATTCCCAATCGGGATTATTGATTTGATTTCCATGTGCATCTTTAAACTCAACACTCCATACTTTAGATCTTCCAATCCTAATTGAATCAGTTCCAGTAATTAAAATGATTGTTTCATCTACTGAATCGGTAGTAGAAGTCGTTGAAATATAATCACAGATACGCAATTCTTGGTTGTCTTTTTCATTATTTAATTCATCTTTATCCGCTATAAAGCTCAATATACTTCCATGAATATCATCACCATAATCATATAGAACGTCATCACTTCGAGTCAGTTTAAAAACTTTTCTCGGATTTGTATTATGTTTGTCAATAAACACACGTTTTCCCTCTAATTCAAGCACTTCCTCATCATATGTAATTTTGACTGTATAATTATTCGAGGTCAGGATAAGAACATTGTTACCTGTTTCACCGACATCATACTTGGATGCAGACTGAATATTACACCAACGCTCAATAATATTCCCATTATTATTTTGCCAACGGAGCTTATAATGGCAAAGGCACATAGTCGCTTTTTCATATATACCTTGAGTACCTGGATATCCATCTATTAGCCAATATCTACCTTCGAACAGAACATACATTCCTGCCTTGACAGTTTTTGGAGTAAATAATCCTATACGTTCCATAGATTTTAACTGTGTATCCCCTGTATTGCCCTGTACAATGCAACGAACTTCTTTTGATTCAGACAAATCATGGTTATATACAATAACGGTCGTAGCTATATTTGTTTCTAATACTTCAGAAAAAGCATCATCCTTATAATCCGTAAAACCTTCATTTTCATACCCACCAATACTATTTGGTTTGGTAGGAGAGGAGAGTAAATACCATTCTTGTGCCATAATACCTCCTTAAATGAATGCTGTTGGTTTCTGATTTTCGATAAGATCTCTACAGTTTTCTGCAACATAATCAAGATGAGACTTTTCAGATGTTTTTGTTCCATTACTTCCATCAATCGATAAATCCTTCCCAACAATACTAACTCTTTTATTAACCTTTGATACTTGCCTTTCTTGATACAACTCTTTCATAAATGCAGCTAAAGTAGATATTACTACATCATCTAAAACGCAATCAAATTGTTCTAATGTGTTATCAAAGAGTAACGGATCTAGTTCTAATGAATATCGACTAATAGCTTTTCTTAACCAAATAAGCTCAAGATCAAACGGAATTACCTGTTTATCGGCAAAAGAAGATTCAAAAAAATCAATTACATCTTGTGCCGTTGTCATCTTTTCCATGCTATCACCTCATTGATTTATGGATTAATACCAGTATATTTAACGCAAAAATCTACCTTTTTGTAATCATTGATACCTAATTCCTTGATACATTCAATTAAATATGCTTTTTCAGCTCTAATCACAACATTATTCATAATTGCCTGTTCAAAGTCGTCCTGTTTTTTATCGAACATCTTTTTAACTGAATTCTTGGTTAAGAATGCCTGCTTTTTATTTTCATTCGGAATATCAAAACTTAATTCAGATCTTGTAAAATCATCTTCAATATACCATGTAGCATGAGAGCCAAGAGAATCAATACCATTTAATAATGTATTACCATTTTGTGCCTGTGCAATAATTTCTTCACGAGAGAGTAACACAGTGCCCTTTGGAGGAATACTAATATCTCCATTGGTCGTGTGCCTTGGAGCACCAGTAGTCCACGGAGCAATACTTCGTACAGTGACTTTTTTATCAAGACGAGTATCTTCATCTGTAATTGGTTTCTCTATGATTTTTTCCACAACCCTTTCCACAGTTTTAACAGGCGTTTCGTCTATTGAAGTATCATTCTCAACTGAAACATTGTCTGTAGATTTTGTGCTATTATCTGTATCCTTCTTTTTATATGTCATAATTTTCTCCTTATCAACTATAAAATTTTTTTCAACTAATATCTGTATTTAATCTCATTATATAAAGCTATAATCTTATCCAACCGTTCAGATTTTGTAAATATATAATATTTAACTTTTGTTGTTGGATGAATTCCGATATCTATGTAAGGCACATCAAATGCTCTAATAAAATGAGATAGTTTTTTTGAATAACAATAAAAATTATTGTTCATAGTTCTCTCCATATAACTAAAAATATAGAGATGGTATTAAACCACCCCTATGTATCCATTAGACTGTTAATGAATCAAGATTCTTATCATGAATAAGTCCAATTTCGTATTCTCTATTTGGAGCTACGAGAGCACCAACGGAGAGATCAAAACGAGACATAATCTGACCTGTAGTTACATCTGTACCTGTAAAGGATGTAAGACCACCACGAGTAACTGTGTAAATAGGAGACTGACCACCAGCAGGAATAACATATCCAAGACCAGCAGGTAATATTGTTTCAAAATTATCTCCGTCTTTGTTAATAGTAGTAAGGTCATACGGATTTGGAAGCTCTGAAAGAACTGATCCATTATACATTCCCATAAGTCCTGTATCATGAATTTCATCCATTACCTTCTGTGAAATGCCATTAACGGTTGGGGTTGTTCCAGTATATCCTGCAAATGCATTAAACTGTGAAATAAACGCATAATCACCTGTAATGGTTGGCTTTCCAAATCGTCTAACATTTGTAATGACCTTATCTACATTTGTCTTTGTAAGACCTGCATCCTCTGCAAAATATTTAACGCCCTTTGCATTCTTAATGGCATTATAGATTGTTTCAACAACATACTTAGTAGCCTTGTTTCTAATCTGAACTCTTACCTGATCCTGAAGTTCATTTTCATCAGTCATATCTCCAACAGCAGCCTTTCTATAGTCAACTGCATAACCACCAGAAATATTAACTGTAGCGATAGGAACTCTCTTCTTTCTGATAACTGGGAATGTTACATCCTGTCCAGCAGCCTGAATCTTTGGATCGATATTAGCGAATTCTGGAATTTCAACCTCGCAAGAATCATTAAATCCAATAGCTTTATAATTACCATAAATAGAAAGTAACTTGATTTCTTTCATCAGAACAGGCTCCATTGCGAAACGTCTAATCTCATTAAGTTCAGACATAGCACCCAAATCTCCATTTGAAGCCTTGGCATTAAGTTCCATAATATATTTAGCAGCGACATCTGCTTTCTTTCCATAAGGAGCTAAATCCTTACCCTGTGCCATAGCAGAAAAGATCTCTACAACAGGAGAGTTAGCTTTTACCTTACCACTAACAAAATTAGCGTCTTTTCTTTCATTATTTAATTCAAATGTATAAGACATATATAAATCCTCCTTAAAATTTTTAATTAGGCTGTTGCACCATTAACTAAAACAACAACACCCTGCTTATTACCAATCACGCTCTTAACTTCCAGGTTAAGTTCTGTGGATACTGCACTATTAACCTCAAGCGCACCGTCTTTTGTTGCTGTAAGTTTGTCTCCAACAGCTACAGTCTCTGGGAGAGGATAGTCATAAATTTCTAATTCCTTACCTGCAAGTTTTGTGAGATCAAGAACTCTAACATGCTCACCTTTTGCGATAGGATACTTAGGAAGACCTGAATTGTCTCCTTCCTCTGCCTGCATAATAACTTTAGTACCATCTTCAGCACTTGAAAAAGAACCAGAACTAACTGTTCCAAAAGAACCATTAAATGTATCTGCACCAGCTACAGCATTCTCAAATGCGTACTTGTGCTCAATCTGATCAAAATTTCTAAATTTAATCATAGTTTTTAATTCCTCCTTAAAATAAAAATAGCTCAGACACACAAATTGCCTGAGATTAATGGTTGATTATTCATAATATAAAAAATTCTTTAAAAAATATTTGTATCTTCATCATCTATATGAGACTCAGAACAAACCTCTGAAAAAATATCTTCAACAGAACCATCGTGAATTGAATTCTGTTCAGCAATCTTTGCATCAGACTCAGCCTTCTTCTGAGATTCAACAATATTCATGCAAATCTTTGACTTAATAGAATTAATTTCAGATGTGACATTTTCTAAATCTTCCTTCTTTGTAGCTGCGTTGATTTCGGAAGTGAGCTTATCAATATCTTCCTTTACTATATCCTTCTCGTCTTCGTTAAATTCACCTAGAGTAGTGTCTAACTCTCTAAGTTTCTCAGCTACCTTTGCTTTTGCAAGCTCCTGTTCAAGAATTTCTCTTTCAGCCCAATATGTTTCATAGTCTTTCTTTAACTGATCGAGAGTAGCCTGAATCTGTTCAACAGAAGCATTAAGTTCTGAAATCTTAACATCTTTTTCAGCAAGTTCAGAATTCTTTGCTTCAATAGTGCTATTTAATTCTGCAATCTGTGATTCATAAGCCTGTGACTTATCATTTAATTCAGAAATTGTAGAATGAATAGCAGTCTTCATGTCTTCAATTGTAAATTCCATTATTTTTTTGTCCTCCTTATTTTGTTTCTTTTCTGCGACTTCAAGAACAATAGCATCGTCATCCGCTGGTGAAACGGATAAGATAGCAGATCCAGAAAATACATACCTCATAGGTGATCTAAAAGCTTCCGTAGGTTCTTCTTCCTCAAAAACTATCTTATTATCATTTTCCGGTATACCCATTATTTCAATAGAAGTACAAACCTTGCCAAGTGCATAATTTTTTCTTACCCACTTCACAAAATTTGGATAGCGTTGTGCATATAAAAAACCACTTCCGACTAATACCTCTATATCGTTTCCATCAGCATCTTTTACTGTTTCGATTGATACTTCATTGCAAGTACCAACTACTTCTGAATTTTCAAATATAGGTTCAGGAAGACCATCAGAATTAATAATCTGTCCAGTCAAACCATGACCTAACGGGACTTCTTTTGTTTCATCTACAAATTCAGCACAGAACGGCATTCCAATTGCACTTTCCATGGCAGCTTCGACATATTCTTTCTTCCAATGAAGTCCATTTTTATTTGTATCTTCAGTGTTATCATGGATTTTTAAAAGAGCGACTTTAATAGGGACACGACCATTCTTGTTTGATCGCTTTGAAATTTCGAGGATATTTCCTAACATATATTTATCCTCCTTGTTAAGTTGTATATAATAAAAGAAGCCTACAATTAAGCAGACTTCTCATTATTATTAATATTTAATTGCTATTTGGTTGATGGCTTGGGTTGATGATTTCCATTATTACTTTGAGACTTTATGGTGTTTTCATTCGTAGGATTATTTTCCGAAGGTCTTCCCCCTGCTTTATCATCTTTAGAAATAGTATTGCTAGTAAGATGGGGCACATATTTGTCAAAAATCTTATTGTCGTATTCTTCATCAAGAATATTAAAATAAATATCTGGATTTATACCTGTACTTGCTATTAACATAGTCATAGAACCACTTGCCTGTAAATATAAATTCTTCATCATATCGAAGAATTGTTGTCTATTAACCAAAGATGTTGGAAGATAATATACTTCAACCCGATTACGTCTATCTTTAATTATATTTTCATTTATTACATAATTAAGTTCAGTTTGTAGTTCTTGAATCCACGTATATATCTGGGCATTAATCAACTCAAGATTATTTTGTTGAGAAGAGTAGTTTCCACTTCCTGATCCATTTAATAATGATGCCGCTACACCTAAGTCCAAAGCAATTTTATCTGTTAAATCAGATTCATTCTTATTATCAAAAATATCGGTAGCGTCAACATCTAAGGTATCTATTTTTGTACCTGCTGACACTGTAAAAAATGATGTACCCCCACGATTGTTTTTGGTCATAACAGCTTGCTTAACTTTATTGTGTTGGTCTTGTTGCTGAGTTTTAGTTAATGCACAGCTACCTTTGTCTTTTCCTTCTGGTAAAGTTTGGAATATTATCTTATTATTTAATTCTTTCAAGACATTTCGTTTAGTATCAACGAATTCATTCTGATAAAGAATGTCAGCAATAGCAGCAATCGCAAGAGGTCTTCCCCAAGGCTCACTAATTTTGCATTTGATTTTATGGGCAATGGTATGTTTATTATCTAATATAAGCCAATTGTTACCTGCAAAATTTCCTTTTTCCCACTGTAAATATCCATTACGAATTTCAGAAGGATATTTTTTCAGCTTACGATTTCTCTCTTCCTGAGTTACACATCTCTCATCAAAGTACCGTAAATTAAAAGCAATAACATTTCTATTATTTTTTCTACCTACGATTTTGGTATATTCATATGGTAGCGGAATAATAGAAGCATTCATGCCCATATCACACAGTTCTACAATGTTTTCGACATCATAATCAGACAATGCTTTTGTATTATCATTTGGCTTTTTGGTTACTTCAAAATAATAAAAACAATTGCCCTCGTTCATATCCGTAAAAAGTGCATCTCTAATAAATTGTTTATCATTGATATTTTCAAGGGTAGACAGCATTAGATCTTTATTTTTATTTAGCTTAGTTTTACCAAATAAACGCTTTTTACCATAAATAACTCTATCTAAACATGGGAGTGATACCATATAGTCAATTGAGTTAGTTACAACACCTTCACTGTTGTAAACAAACATTGCAAGTCGTCTAGTAAGGTCATGATTTGCAATTGGGTCTTTGACAATAGCTCGGATTTCTTCTGGTGTGAATTCATCATATAGATGACATCCAAATATATCCGTTGACAAAACTCTACCAACATAACTATTGTATTCATAAGTTTTTGATGGGGTAGTAGAATTAGTAGACTGAGATATCTGTGTTGAATTTGTTTCTAATGTTTGCGTCTTTGGAGGGCGACCTCGTTTACGCTTTATTTGTTCTTCTGGCAAGTGAGTGCCTCCTTTCTAAAGTGTTTAAATTTTTGTTAATTGATGAGGGTACAATAATCATAATCACTTGAACTTGCACCAATCAAATCATTTTCAAGTAAATCAAAGAAATATGAACCATATGAACAAGAAGTATATCTATCTTTTCGATTTTTACCTTGTTCATGAATTTTAATAATACCTGTTTGCGGCATTTTTTCGTAATTTAATTCTGCACATTCGCTTATCATAGCTTGTGTTTCAAGAAATGGGTTTTCATATTCCATTTGTCTATCCAAATCAACTTCATTAATATAATCTATATTTTCAGCAAGTATTTCTTCTTTTGCAGTATTGTAATTAACAAGAAAATCAATCTTATTTTCATTAAGATTTTTTCTGAATCCGATAGCAATATCACTATTAAGTTGCTGAGTTGCATTGACAGCAAATATACAAGTTTTTGCATTTGGATCTTGACATACTTTTGCATATTCATCGTTATTCATACAGCGTAGTGGAGAATATTCTAATCCTCTCTCTTCGTCGTATAAAACTTTTTGTAATGAATAAAGAATCTGAAGACCACCATTTCTTACATCCAATACTATGTAATTTGCGTTGAAATCATCAAATAATTGACGAATTCTTATGGCTTGTAATGTTGTATCTCCAATCTGATTTGATTCAATATAAGGATATTGTCTTCTATATCCTTGTTTTACTTCAACTGTATTATTTTCCGATTCATAAGTCATAGATTCTGGAATACCACGAATACAACTATAAACGGAGTTATCATTTTGATCACCTGCAACAAATGCTATATCGCAAGAAATTACTCTTATTTCATTATCTTGTTTTGGAATAGCATATTTGTTTCGTTTATTTATTTTTATATCAAATGTATTACGTGGATAAAAGACATGTTTTAGAATCTGACGATTCATTAACATAGAATAGGTAAAATATGATGATAAAGAACCTTTAACTCGAAGATTTAAAAATTCTATTTTCCATGTGATAGGATCTTGTTTCTGCTTTTCTTTTAGCATCTGTTTCATAGTTTTCAAGTGATGCTTAAGTGTAATGCTTTCGTCAAATGTAAGCAATACAGAACCATTATGCTTTTGCATTCCGTTATACGCTTGGTCAACAATATCCCACATCCAATGCCCATCGTCTACCCATGATGAACTAATATAAATATCAACAGGGTCTTCTTGTAAAACTTCATTTTCTCCATAATAAGGATTAAGCATATATGGCTGATTACGCACAGTCTGAAATGGAGAAATAACAGAGTCCTCAATTTTCTTATTGATTTGTCGAAACTCCTCTCTGACAATCCCTGTACTTCTAAGTCCACGGGCATTTTCATTTGCTACAAACACTGTAATTTTAGAGCCATTTTTAAATTTTACAAAAATATTATTATCACTCGTACTCCAATCTGCAATTTCAGCACGTAGCGGTTTACTCCATTCACATAATTCATCAATTATTTTATCAGATACAATAAGTTTAGCCTGTTTTTTTGTTGAAGATCCTATACGAAATTTTGTACCAGGATACAGAATGCAACGACAACAGGCATATAATGCAATAATGAAAGATTTCGCATCGTTTCGACTTGCTATTATACAAATAAAATTTGATATACCCATAAGATATATAGCTAGTTGTTGATATAAGTATAAAGAAATTTTTAAATAATCTTGAACAAATCGATGCATATTCCTACGCCAAAAAGTACACCATGCTATCATATGTAGAACATTATTAGGATTACTAAGATAATGAGTAGAAGGGAATTTTTTATATAATTCCATTTGGTTTTTATCGGCAGGATATTGGTTAGTCATCATCATCACCGCCGTTTTCAGGAACAAAGAATTCCTTATCTCTTGTTTCACTTCCAGTCATTATATTTTCCATAGGTCTGCATACATGACGTTCAAAATAATTACCAATCTCATCATAGTCCTCGTATAGTGTTTTATCCTTGTAAAATTCTTCTGGGGTAAACTGTGAGATAGTAGCAAGAGTAACCCCAACAGTTTCATTATTACTATTATCTTTTTCCTCAATAGTTTTTAATCCAGCTTGTTTAAATGTCTTACTATATTGTTCAACAAGTGTTGCATATTCTTTAGAATCGCCATTCTGTAACGCATGTATTTTTAACATATTAATATTGCATAAATCTCGAATAAATATTTCCTGATTCGAGTCGGCATTGGGATTATTTTTCTTAAGCATTCTCCAATGTTCATCAAGATTTTTATAATCCATTTCAGTAAATCCAACTCCCCACCTATCAACAGCGGAAGCAGAAATAGTAGATTCTTCTGATTTTGCCTGCTCTCTCGAAGTGATAATCTCATTCTGTTTTTGTGTATAATAATTTTTTAATGAATCAATATAAGTTTTTCTCCCATCACAGTTCAGATTTTTCTTTGCTGCATAATGAGAAATACGAGAACGAGAACGATGACCACTATAAGTTTCCATAGAAGCAGTAAGTGCAGATACATCATAATTCCAACCTGCTCTTTGACAAAAATCTTTCATTGCATGTTCTTCATTATTAGAGTATAAAGCAGTCATTTGTTCAACATAACGATCAGTGCACTCCTTGCACCAAGGCAAATAACCACCATTGGCTTGAAACAATACATCATTACTTTTTTGAAAATAAGATTCTTGTTTTGAATATCCACGACCACAACAAGAGCATTTGAATTTATGTTTCTTTTCATCAAATGCAATAGGAGATCTTGGTATTTTTATATTTACATTCGTATCAATAATTGGAGTAGCATTCATGTTTTCAATTATCTTTTCATTTTTTGTTTCTTTTGGCACGAAGCCACACCTCCTTTTACAACTAAATAAGTCGATTGCTACAATAACAATCGACTATCTAAAATTTGTTCAATATCTTAAAAAGAGTGAGAGAGTAGTGTGAGTATCTACTATACCTAAGATGATCAGTCAAAGGCTTCTCACTCTATAATTCCAACTATCTGCAATCGAAACAGTAACAATCCTCTCATAGTTGGCTATATATTTATTCTCTTTTCTATCTTGATTTTAGGTAGAGAAAAGTATATACTTAACCCATAAATTGAAACTTGACAACTGAATAGTATTTAAGAATGGAGGCTTCTATGAAACACCCAGTAAAAAGAATTGCTTCATACTTAAAAACAAAGAAACATTCCATTTATAATTTTTTACAAAAAAATGGCTTCTTTGATGAAATGGTTAGAGGAATTGTAAAAATGTTTTTCTTTATAATTATTCTCTACTTTTTCAAACAAGTAGTGTGGTAAGCAAGCCTTGGCACAATTTTTGTGCCATGGTGCAAGCGTTATCCGGATTTACTGGGTGTAAAGGGTGCGCAAATAGATACTATTCAGTTTTTAAAGAGAGGTGCAAGCCTCTCTTTTATTTTTGTACTTAACGGTCAGAGTTGGATTTGAACCAACGGTGCAAATATATGCACACTTTCTTAGCAGGGAAGCACCATAAATCAGACTCGGACATCTGACCATAATAAAAGAGTCACCTCCAAAGGAAATGACTCTTTCTCACTTCATATTTAGTTACTTTTTTAAACGATCATCCTCGGATGGATCGGTAGTATCTACCTTAATCTCATCCACGGTTATTCCAACATTATATGTCACATCCTTAATGACACGAATATTTTTATATCCGTAGTCTCGATCAAGCTCTTTAATTGTTTTTTTTAATTCATCCAAGTCATCCGTTGAATATTCAATCAACTCTGATGGAGAACCTTCAGTCTGAATCTGATACATTTGATAAAATTCTCTTCCAAGCACAGAGTTATATTTAATTAATATTTTATACATATATAAATTACCTCCAAAATGATAGAATTAGAAAAGCTGCCGATAGGATTTGAACCTACAACCTTGGCTTTAGAAGAACCATGCTCTATCCAATTGAGCTAAGACAGCAGAATAGAAGAGGAACGACCTCTCCTTATTATATAGATTGATAAGATCTATTGCCAATCGATTATCAGCCGACCGACAAAAAGAGAATATTGAAAATTCTCTGAAAATATTATCCAGTTGCAACGCCACAACGGACTCGAACCGAAATCTTCTCTCTATAGGAGAGACGCATGATCCTTTCATGCTGGTGACCTGAATAATATGTGATTCTCCACATATTTTCAGTCTTGGGAGCAAAGACATCTCGATAAGGTTTAATGACTCTTATCCGTCAAAATTCCAATTGTAAAAATCAGAAAAGACAATTTGCCATTTCGTACAAAACTCTGTGGACAGTTTTAATCATAATAATGGTTCTCATTAACGTAGAGAGGCACGAACATCTTCTCATTTCTGAAGGTTGAGAGTAACCGATAATCCTAGATGTCGGTAGGAAAGAAGTAGGACTTACAATACTACATGAATAGCAAATGCCAAGATGTGATACTTATATATTCTCTGTTTGGTTGTCCACTTAAGGGTTCTTTTATTTGTTCTCTACATTGTCGTCACCTTTTTATATATGCCTTTCATGCCTGTTTATAAGGGCTTTATTTGGATAATACAGTGCTATCGGTCTGTTAGTCCGCCTGATTTTCGCAGAGCCTTGTTGAGTTCTTATGGTTTCAGAGTATTCGGCTATAGGTATATGAGTTTGTTACCCTTAATATTATTCAATCACTTTGACATAAATCATCTTAACATGCTATGATGTAAAAAAGAAAATTTTATAAGGAGTATATATTGGACACAATATTTGAAATATTTAAGACCATTTTTCCTGCTATTATTACTGGAATTTTTACATTCCTAGCCACTAAATATACGTATAATAAAAATATACCTTTAGACAAAATGGAGATAGCATATGATAAAATATATAATCCTATATATCATATACTATTACAAAATAATTCTAATAATATATGTACAAATCAAATCAGCTTAGATATATTTGTCATTTTAAATAAATATAATGATTATGCAGATCAATCGACACTTCACGCATTTGATTTATATCGTAAAAATAGAGATAAAGATAGTTTTATAAATTTTAAAAATAACATCAATAATAAATACATATATCTTCGCAAAAGACTTGGATATTTAGAACCTAATTTGATACAAGCGTATACATATTCTTCAAAAAATGAAAAATCTGTTTTACGATTAGTGTTAGAGTGTACTGTCGCATACATAACAATGCTCGCATATGCATTGTTGAGTGCATCAGTTCACACAGTTATAACATGGATAGCTTTTAGTTTAATATGTATCATTATAATTGAGCTATTAACTTTATTTTTTAGGAATATTTTAATTTATATCAGGAAAATTATAAAACATATAAAATCCAATAATAAATGTCGTAAAAATTGACATATTTTGACAAGAAGTGTCATATAATATATAATAGAAAGGACAAGCAGTTATTCAAACATCTTTGTTTTGGCTAGATAGAGATGGTTAGGCGGTTAAGTCACGTCAGAGTAGTGATACTCTGTTTATATAGATATCCTCATGACACAATGTAGGAAATACTTACAAAGGAGGATAATACGTGACATTTTGTGAATTACTAATTTTTACATTAGTGACTGGCATAGTAAGTGGTGTAATTGCTACATACTTAGTCAGATTGTTCGATAAACACAAAAATGACCGCCACGGCAAATAGCGATCATTTCCTTTGTGTTGATATTGTTATATTAGCCAAATAGTGTTCAATATTGGCTTAACCGTCTAACGGATAATTGCTTGTTTCTTTTGACTTGTATTGTAACACATAAAATTGTGTGGTGCAAGAGGGAATTAAACGAAGTCTTAGACAAAAGCCTCATCTGTATCTTCAGTATCTTGGTTAGAAAGCAAACTTATCTTTATTCTCTTTTACTTTCTTTTTATTTACAGATAAATAATGCTTAACAGTAGTTTCCGTACTAGAATGATGGAGTAATTCAGCAATATCCTGTAATTCCATACCAAGTTCTTTTAAAATGTTACTTCCAGAATGTCGTAAATCATGGTCATGAAGTGTAGGAACACCAATCATTCTACCTGCCTTTTTACACCAATCATTTAATGTACCACCCTGAATACATTTTTCATCAGTTACATAAGGAGTAATAAATACCCAACCATGGTCATTTATATTATTTTCTTTTCTGTACTCGATTAATTTTCTTAATAGTCCTTCAACTTCTTCTGAGAAATACAAATCAACTATTTTTCGCTCTTTCTCTAATACATCTGTACACATACGCTCATCAAGATTAACCTGTTCCCATCTTAAATGAGCCATAGCATTTACTCTAGCCATAGTAGATAACCCAAACATGATGTATGTCTGTAATTGTATATCTCCATATTCTTCAAGCTTTTGACGTAACTCATTTACTTGCTCAATGGTCAAGAATGTTTGTTTCATAATAGCCTGACCTTGTTTTGGGCGTTCCAAAAACTCAGTAGGTGATTCTTTGATAAGCTTTTTCTTTCTTAAAAATTTATAGAAAGCAGAAATTGATGACATTACTCTACGTTGTCTGCAAACATTATTACCTTGCTGTTTACGCCAGTAAAAATATTCTTCGAGATCTTCGTCTGTTGCATCTAATACAGACAAATTGAATTGATTATCATACATATAGATAAACCATTGTTTAAGGTCTATATTATAAGCTTTTATTGTGTTTTCAGATAAATCACGAATAGACATGTCTACTTGATATTTTTGAAATAATTTCAAAGTATCAGGATTTATATGTTCAAGTTTATCTTCATCATACATTACAATTCTTTTACTTCGTTCTGCCATTTTTCTCACTTCCTTTCATAACAAAAAGAAGCAGTAGTATCATTAACTAACTGCTTCTTGTCGCATTTTTATATATTCATCTAATTGTTCTTTTGTATTATTATGCTGTCCGTATAATCTATGAAAACCATATTCTGATTTTAAACTATGACAATTAAAACACAGCGTAATTCCATTGTCTATATCAAACCTTAAATCTTGATTATCGCTAAAATTTTTAATATGATGTGCATTTAATTTTCCACCATGTTGACCACAACATTGACAAGTATAATTATCCCTTTCAAAAACAGATTTTCTCCAATCAAAATATTCTACTCGACCTCATATACGAGAATTTTCAGAAGTTAAAAATCCTGTAAATTCTTCTCTTGAAATACCTTGTTGTCTACACGAAGCCAATATACGATTTTCTTCATCATTTGCGATTTTACGAGCTTTTTCAATTCCACCTTTTTCATAATAATAATCTATCATTCGTTCGGATTGCGAATATATAGGAATATTATATTTCTTTAAAAGAGCACCAATAGTAGTATCTCCAAGGTTATAAAATTGTCCTATTTCGAGAGTGGTCATTTTTTGTTCTATGTACAAATCATATAATTCCTCTTTAGTAATATTTTTAGTTTTTCTTCCATTTTTAGTTGTAAATCCAAAATCATGTATATACTGTCTCAATGTTCTTAAATTAAGACCAGTTTCTTCTGATATCTGTTCTGCTGATTTATCAAGAATGATATATTCATTATATAACCAATCTTTATCTCTATAAGATGTATTTGTTATATTTGTCTTTTTATTAACATTAAATCGTCTAATATAAGATGCTTTTTCTTTCTTACAATCTGGATTGGAACAACATATCTTATTACAAACAGTTCCATTTATTTGTCTGTAAACATCATAATATTTTAATTTGTCTAATTTGCCACAATAATCACATTTAATTTCTACTAATTGATGAGAGCGATATGACAAATCTTCTACATTTGCATTAATATAAGCAGTGGTATCTGCTACGATTTTATTTTTATCACCTTTTTTTCTTGGTATTTTATATCCAAGCTCTTCAAAATGTTTCCAATTTGCACTACTAATTTTAACTTTTACTTTTTGTGGTAATATTAACCCCATAATTTATTTTCCTCATTTCTCCTCATTCCATAAAAATAGGAGAGAAGTGCGAATGAGGTTACACTTTCGTCAGGCTCATGACTTCCCAACTATCTCTCCATAAATCCCACAATCAGCTATGACACCAATCATGAGTACAAATATTTATTCTCCGTTTTCTATAAAGTTCGTTGCCGATTTAACATCTCCTAATCCGTATATAAAACATCGAATTAATGGGACACCTGAGAATCGAACTCAGCGAGAACCAAACACGCCCCATACAAAAAGAGTGTGTAGCATACACCACACACTCCCATATTTCTTATTAGTTAATACCAAAACGATTCATCTAATTTATCCAGATAACACTCATAGTTCATTAACCGCTTGTAAATCTCTGAAAATGCGTCTGCTATATCAAGCCAATCATTTAATGAATTATAAGTCTTCTGAATTTCTTTTGTCTTCTTCTCGAACTCTGCCTGAGACACCTGCTTGCCATTGATAGAATAGTAATCTTTATCAATTTCCTTGCAATCACAGTGGTCACAGTCACCATCACAATTATCATCACCAATACTGACTTCATATACTACCTTAGATTGGATACGTGGAATAATTTTTGAATTACAATTATCCATTACATAACAAACTACTCCTGTAACATATAAGTATCCATTTTCACGTTTAACAGGTTCACACCAAATACCTTCATGATCTAAAGAAATAAGATACTCATCATTGTAATTATCATGATCTGGTCGAGCGAAATCTGAAATATGAGCCAGATCGTGACCATTCTCTACTAACTCAGCAATGATATTCTTCGCATCTTCATACTTTGCAATAATTTCTACACAATCCAATGTTTTGTCCATATTAGAGTCAAAATATGTATTTTCAATATCTACAACTAATTCCGTGTAGTCTGTAAAGTTTCTTTCAACAATATCTGCTTTTATGTTAATCACATCCCCTCAAATTAAGCATTCTTGACTGCATTTTTAAACCCTGTTAATGCATGAAATTTTGGACTCTTAGAAGCTGCAATCTCAAGTGCCTCGCCTGTTTTTGGGTTTCTGCCCATACGTGCAGCTCTCTCAACAACCTCGAAATTACCGAAACCTGCAAGAGATACCTTCTCACCTAATGCTACTGTATTAACAATTGTCTCAAGGACTATATCTACAAGAACTGCAACATCCTTCTGTGTTGCTCCATCAATCTGTCCTGCTACATTTTTCACTAACTCTGTCTTATTCATATTCTTTTAATTCCTTTCATTCACAATTAATATTTTTATTTTTCAATTAAAAAGAGGGTAGCATCCATATAAGGTACACTCCCCCAAAGTGGCTTCGTCAGCCAAAACCGAAGTTATTCCCATTTATTAATCGCCTGTTGGGTTCAGGTCTATTTGCATCACATCAATGACTTTATGATGGCTCAATATTAAAAATTATGTATCTCCGTACATAGTCTACTTTGTCGTAAAATAATTAATCAATTTAATTGAATATCATACAAGCAAATCAATCCATTTTCTCCAATAACAGAAACTGTCTGTTCTGGCTTATTTGTCTTGCGAATTGACATAGCGTATGCATCTGACCCAGAAACACAACCTGACTGTATTACTTTTGTATCATATACTGTTTCCATAGCATTAGTGTGTCTATGCCCTAACAACACAATGTCTGGCTTTATATTGAACATCATTGTAAAATTCTGTACAACATTACTTGGTGAATCCTTGTGTCCATGAGCAGCAAACACATTATTTCCACGGATATTAAACATTGCTATTTCAGGTTCAACTGTATTATCACAAATTGTAATATTTTCAACATTCTGCATTCTTGCCTTTAAATAGAAAGGTAAGAGTACATCCATGTTTTCACCATCTAAAGCTTCTTCTTTTTTAGGAGAGATCCTAGAGTGGTTACCAGGCGTTGTATATACATAGATATGATTAAAATGATTTGCTAATCTAGTTAGCATAGCAGAAATCAACTCTGAAACATATTTGAACTGCTCCATAAGATCCATGTTATTCTGTAATCGAAGATTATTGTGAATAATTCCACTAAGAATTTCTCCAATTACAAGGTAACAATTTTCTGAACCATGTTGCTCACGAATATCTAAGATGTCAGAAGTGAACTTTTCGATTCTTTGTTTTAAAATGTCTTCATTAAAATCATTTTTCCAATTATGTATCTCAATACCTGTATGAATATCAGTTAAATGAACCAGAAGATCCGTTGAACTATTAAATAATGTATAATGTACTGAGATATTCATAGGTTCAACATTTTCACAAATAATTCGTTTTACCATATCTACATAAGATTCTTTACGAGCTTCCTGCCTAATGAGTCGATTGTATTCAACTCTTGCATCAGAAAGCTTAATCTTTTCCTTACGCATTTTAATTAACTCAGAATTATCTGAATTATTTTCTGTTTCTACTGGTTCATTAACCCATCCAGCGTCAATATACTCATATAATAATTTACTACCTTTGCGTACTGTATCTCTGTGCTCTAAATCACCATTAAATTCAGAACGAAAGTCAGCAACATCTTGCCACTCTAAATTTTCGTCTGTTCTTTTTCTCTTGAGTAAGTCTAATTGTTCTCTAAGAAATTCATTCTTCTCGATATCGTCCACCGCCTTACTCTTCAGAACCTTTCTCTACAGGAAGTTCAAATGTGATCTTGAAACCAATTGATTCAAATGGAATTGCATCAATTACCTGCTGAGATAAATCTTCACCAGTTTCCAAATCTACAAATCTTAAATCCTTTACAGAAATATTGTCTAATTTAATTGTTTTCTTAGGAGCAGTAATTTTCTCCTCTGATTCAGTAATCTTAACCATTATTCCTTTTATCTCCTTATCAACTAAAATAGGAGAGCAGCGTGCTCTCCTTAAATAATTTCATCTATATCACAATCCACACCAATTATTTTATCAACTATATGACGTTCCTTTGCTTCTTCAGAAAACATATAATATTCCCTGTCCTTAATTTCCTCAATAAAATCAGCAGTCATATCAGTGTGTTCTATCATAAACTTTGTCATACGTTCATCAAGTTTATCATAAAACTTCTGGATATCTTTACCCTTGTTTCCGCTAGATACATAGCCCGTCTGTCCGTCATGGTAGAGGACGATTGTATTTGGAAAACAGTAGCGGATGTGCCCAGCAGCAAGAATATAACTAGCCATTGATGCACACTTTGCAAAACCAACTGTTACGATTGGTGTTTTAGAATATGTTATCTGACTCAATATCTGAGTACCAAGTACGCAGTCTCCACCATCGCTGTTAATGTATATAAATATTTTCTTACGCTTATCTACTGGAAGATTTTTATCTTCTGAATTCCATTTGAGAATCATAAGACATACATTTTCTAATAAATCATCAGTTATCTCCTGATTGATAATAATTCTTCTATCATTGAGATGATTCTTTATAATTTCGTTATATATATCATCATCTTTATTAATTTCAAATAGTAATTCTTCTATAATTGACACCTCCTATAACGGTATAATCATATCTTTCTCAGAACACTTTACCTTATAACACTTGTCATTTCTTGAAATTTCTTCTCGTAAATGCTCTTTTAAACAATTTTTTGCTTCTGTAGATCCATGTACCAAAACAAGCTGATTTGTATTCAAGTTGCTACCAAATTTTAATAAATCATCAAAATTAGCATGGGAACTGAACGTGCTCATCGTTATACAATCTGCTCTATTAGGGACAGGAACTTTATTTATATTGATTGTTTTATGGGCTTTGCCATTTTTTATTCTATATGACAAATAAGAATCATCTGTTCCTACAAATCCAGAGAAACAAATCATAGAATTGATATCACGTAAATACTTATCAAGATAAGACAATATCCTCCCATTTGTGCAAAAACCACTACTTGAGATTACAATTTTAGGTATAGGATCATTTACCCATGCCTTCGATTCTACCTTTTCACGCACATATTTTACATTTTTCCAATTATAAACTTTTGTCCATAATTCACAAAAATCTGAGTCAAGAACATCTTCGTAAGCTTGACATATATCACAGGTTAGCATTGAGTCAACAACTATATCTGTTTTAAAATCTTCATTTTCTCCAAATAGGAGATATAGTGTTGTTAATAATTCCTGAGATCGTGAAAATGAGAACGCTGGAAGAATAATAGAACCTTGCCTTTCCAGTACGGTTTCTATAGCAACACGTAGATGTTCAACATCGAATTCACGAGTTTTCTTTGTAACCCTAGTATTTAAACCGTAAGTTGATTCCATTATTGACACGTCAGAAAAAGTAACTGGGATTTCTGTATTTTCTACATAATGATTTTTAGTATTTAACGCTCCAATATCAGAAGTATATAGAATTTTCTTTGTTTTTATTCCATCATTTAAAATAAGCTGTAACTGTGCAGCTCCTACACAATGAGAATTTTTAAACCATTGAAAACTAATCACATCATCTAATTTGTAAACATGATTATACTCATTATATACATAAATATAGTCCAGTGCTTTATATACATCTTCTTCAGTATATAGTGGTTCGTATTCTCTATTATATCTTTTTGATAAAACTCGTGCCTCATCATTTACAATAAAAGCACAATTAAGTAATAAATATTTCGACATAACCGAAGATGGGTATGTCATAATTATTTTTCCATGAAATCCTTCTTTAATAAGACGGGGCAATAATCCGATATGATCAATGTGCGAATGTCCAACAAACACGTAATCCAATTCATCAGGCTTGAACTTGAATTTTTCTGAATTTGCTTTATAAGCTGCCAAATATGAATTATCCTGTAATAAGCCACATTCAAGTAAAATTTGTTTATTTGCAAATCTTATATAAATCATTGATCCAGTAACATCTTTTGCATTATTACCACAAAATAAGATTCCATCATCTTTTAGTTTCGCTTTTCTTGCGATTATAAAAACCACCTTCCTGTTTTAGTTTCATCCACAAGTGAAGAAAAGTGGAAGAGTAGCGTGACTCTGACTCGAACAGACCCTTTGGGGTATGAACCCAACATGCACCTTTACACCTTACCGCAAATTGGAAATGTAAGACTTGAACTTACGACCTCATGATCCCAAATCATGTGTTCTACCAAACTGAACTAATTCCCAAAAAGAGTGCAGTAGTCATACCTTCAGAACGAAAATACAACTACTGCTAAAAGAAGAGTTGTTTTTATGAAATGTATTATCTGTTTGAAAACGCCTTGATTTGCTACCCGTAGGCATGAATCCATATATCTTCCACAGAATGTATATGGTACAGGCTCGCTTGCTGCACTTACCTGGTTTGACGCACACATATACAAGTTTTTCACATAGCGTCACAGCAATGATTTATAGCTATATGTTAGACGAACTTTTATAATATCTTTCGAAAATTACATATTCTCTGTTTCTCAACTAAGAGAAGCTGATTTCATTGTTTTTAGCCTTACGGCATAGCCCTCAATTAAGAGGGCTTGTCTTTTGTAATAAAAACGATCGTTGCATATTTTTATTCCGCATTTGCATTTAAGCGGAGAGGATAGTTGTGTTGGTATTGTACTAAGTACACGCAAATTTACGCTATTATACATAGATAAAGTTTCATTGCCCACTTTCTCCTCATAAGTTCACTTAACTACAACTGTTACAACCGTTGATTTTACTAGCTTTTTGATATAGTAAAATAATTAAGTCTGTACAAAAAATGTGCATTTTAGCAATTTTTTGAAAAACATTTTAGCAAATTTGCTGAATTTACATTATATAATACTTTTAGCAACAATGATTTATTTTTATTAAGAACAGAAGATATTGTTTTTTGATTACGAATTGAACCAGGAAGAATTTTGAACGAACGATCAATCATCCAAGAAAATAACCCAAGATAATTCTTCGATATTTTAATTGATTGTATTTCGCAAATTATATCATCAAAATCTTTTCTAAGTAATAAATAATCCTCATTTTCTGCATCATCGTTTATTTCGTATAATTTCAATGAATATTTTGCTATAATTTCTTCAACTTTTCTACAAGTACGAATATTACTTTTCATTTCATATTTAACAAAAAAATGACACATTGGTAAAGTGGTATCTACATTACGAAACTTCATTAAATCCAAATCATATAAGTAATTCATAGGACATTTTAAATCTTTATTTATGTTTTTATCATTAAATCCATGTTTGATTATTTTCCAAAAAGAAGGATAAAGATTTGTCTTAATATCCATGTCATCTTTTATTCTTTTAATCTCACCAGTTAAGTCAATATCAAATCTTCTTTTTGCATTATCAATAGCAACTTGCGCTAAAACACTCAATATGCATACATAGTCAATGTATTTTTTATCATCAAAATTGCAAGCATATGTTTGAGCAATTTGAGCCAAATTACTTGATTCGCCAATATCCAATTGTGATTTTGCTAAATTGTTGTCAATGCCAGCATAATCATCCATTGACTTACCGTATATATTTTTCTCTTTTGGAATATTATTTTTGATTGTAGGATAATTTTGATAACAATTTCTAGCATGTTCTACAATGTCTGCCTGATTTGTTGTATATCCACTATCTGAATCTTGATCTGCATCTGTTATATCCAAGGCTCTTTATCCTTGGCTTCTCCGATTTTCATCGGAGTGTCGGACTATATCTTTACCCTCATCTGTATGTTAGGGTAATCGGCACTCGTGGGTGGATTATTGCTCACCTGCTCACCACCTAGTCTCTAAACCTTACTATCTACTTTTATGGATTTCGATAGTCTTGGTAATTGATTGGCATATATGTGAATAATTTATAACTCTGTAAAAGAAAAATACATTTTTCTATAAGTTTTTTTATTTTTTATAGACTCAGTAATTCCACCTCTGATTGTATTAATATTGCTTGATAAAGATAGTTTATCTTTTACCCATTTACAACATTCGCCAATATAATCAAAGTGTTTGATAAAGTTTTTATTTGAGTCATAAACAAAAACTTCTTTTGACCTACCATTCTGAGAACCTTTCCTAGAATAATATTGTTTTCTTAATTCTGGATTATCTTTTATTTTATTATGTAATGTTTTATTTCCATAATTAGGATTATTTATTCCAGTCTGAGATTTTAGTCTGTCAACGAGTTTCTTTCGCCATATTTTATATGTTTCATCATCCATACGTTCTTCTGGTGAAATACCATACATTTTGTTATTTTCTTTTGAATTCAATCTACTTAATCGTGAACGAATTTCATTCTTTTTATCATTAGAATATGTATCCCAAAGATTAACTCCGTACATTGGATTACTTTCACCCATCATATCAATAGAATGTTGTCTTCTCCACTCTTCTGAATGAACCATACCGTAAGAACCATCACCGCCAAATGTATGATTTGTTAAATGATCATTCTCATTTGGGTTATTGTTATATCCAATAATGTCAATTCCATACCCTAAATCAAAAACATAATGATGAATTAACTCTCTTTCTAACTTATAAGCATCGTCTTCTGATAATTTGTCTTTTATGATATTTACTTTCATTCCGACTTTATCAGCTATCCTATCATGATGCTCATTTCTTGAGTAATAATTACATCTGTTACCATGCCCTTTGCCAACATAAAAGCATGTATTGTTATCTAATCTAATGTGCTCATATACATAGTAGTCGTTCATGTTTCACCTCCTATATATATTCTCTTTTATACTTTAAATTATTCACATACTTAGCGTCTCAATTTTCACCGATTGTTTTAAGAACTACATTTCTGTAGAACTGAGCCATTATATTAACCCATTATTTCTATCCTGAAAATCTGTTCCATTCATATTTACTGCAATGCACTGTTTTCCAAGATTAAAATATTTTTCAAGATTTTTATGGTATACATTGTGAAGATATGTAAGATTATTTTTGCTATTGAAAGGACTTCTAAAGAAAGCTAGATATTCGCCACTATTAAATCTTTCAGTGTAACATTGGATTGTATTGTTTTCTGTAAAGAATGTATTATCATTATCCACATCAGATTCGTTTCCAGTAGCGGCATATAAAAGCATTGCATATGGAGATCCAACTATTACTAGATTTTCTGCATTTTGAATGATATGTCCACTTTTCATATTTAACACGTATCCTTTAATAATAGCTTTTTTTCTGTCACGAAAGTATGAACTTCTTACAAAATCTGGATTTTGATTACACAAAGCAATTAAAACTTCATAATCATTTGAAAAATTTTTATTCTTTTCAAGATATTTCAGAAACTCAGAATTGTCCTGTTTGAGTTTATTAATATACTCAACACTTTCTTTTACAACATTTGGCATTATTTCTTCATCAAGAGAGTTCACCATTTGATAACTCATTCTCTGAACTTCACCAAGCTTACTTTCATGTGCTGTCTTCACAATGCCAAACATACAACCATTTTCATAAACTCTGTCACACCAATATTCATACGACTTATCAAATTTCAACCATTTCATAGCATTGTCAGTTGTGATCAACTCAATATCCTTGACAAAATGCTCAACTCCAAACATATCTTTTACAATGGCAGAGTAGTAGTTTTCTCCAAAATAATCTCTGAAAAACTGTTGAATATTTGTACTGAACGCTGCCATTTTACAAAAATGATGTCTTAATAGGATATATCCATTCCCCCAAGTTGGGAAAATACTAGAATCAATTAGAGCCTGTCCATCAAACATTGTATTCTTCAATTCATAATTATCAATATGTTTTGCGTAACAATGTTTGTTTTCATCAGTCTCAATACTGACAACTTTAGTAAAAAACGACCTGTCAACATCTTTTAATATTAAAATATTCTTGGGATTAATTTTGACTTTACCAACAATGGCACTTGATATAAGTGGGGCATATGCACTGATTTCGACTGTAGGAGAATTCCTTTTCGGAAGCCGAATACCCATATACAAGAATTTAATTGCTTTTTTATAAAGACGATCACATATAAACATACATGATCCTTTTTTCGCTTTTCCTGTACTTCTATAAAGCATTTTATAATGAATAATTTCTCGTTTTATAATATCACCATTTTTCTTTCTAGTGATATATTCAACATTCACACCATCATTATAAAATAACTTTCTGATTTCTTCCTTGGTATGTTTATGGTAACGATCTTTATTTTTATTTGCTTCTTGAAATAATTGTGAAAGTTTTTTGCGCTTGTTTCTTTTCTTTTGAATTTGGCTTTTGTAACCATATGATTTTGCTAATTTGTATTCAGTTCTAGCATTTTTGGCAACTTTTTGTAAATGTGCAATTTCTTCTTCATATGAACGAGAACCAAAGTTAAATTCTAAACAAATTATATCTCGTGTAGATTCTTCCTTCCATACTTTTAATCCGTTTTCTTTTAGAAAGTCACTAAAAAGGCTATTTGTAAACATTGCATCTTTATACTCATAATGATCTCTGACACCATTGTTATACTCATAAAGAGTGCTTGCTTCAATGTTTTTAATTTTGATTCCAAATTCACTCATGTATATTATATCACCACCTGTTTATTCATTTAAAATTCCTCCTTGCATTCATCATTCATCGGATTATTCTCTTCATAACACACCTGCAAAGATTCACAACCAGCACAATCAACCATATTACTCATCGGACACTCTGATAGTGGAAGAGTTGTTGCCATATTATACAAATCTTCGCTATTATATTTATTCTCCATAATCGTCCTCCGTCATTTCATAAATCCTATAGCCTAGAAAAATAGCCATATCTTCAGTTCTATCAAAACAGTCTACATGAGCATATTGTCCAACATCATTTCGCACATATTTGTCTCCAATGCAAATTTCTTCGCCACATTCAGAACATATAATATTGCTTTTATATTCTCTATAATTAGGACATCCTGGAATATGATGAAGTTGTCCGCAATACTCACATGTACAGTTCATAATATTCATTTATTTAATTCCTCTCTAGTAACAATTTCCAAACCTCGATCGAAGCATTTTTGTTCAAGATCATAGCGATCCATGTAATATTTGAATGAATCGTGATTATTTAATTTCGATACTTCCTGTAATATATCATTACGGATAGAAGAGGAATCTGAATCAAATTCGACATCTTTATATTTTTCCATGAGATCAAGCAGCTCTACACTATTTTCTTTTAAATATAATGTAGCCGTATATTTTTCTGTCTCTTTATTCCATTTAGCAATAGCAATTACTGAATAATCCCTATTATGTAAGTCAATTTTTATACAAACTGTTCCAATATTTTCGTATCTAAGCATTTTTAATACCTCTCTTATATGTATATTGATCATAGACTTTCCCTAACCGACATGCTCGATTGAACCGCATATCTGATTCAATTCTCGCCGCAATATTGTGGGAAGTAGCGTTAGTAGTGTCAAAATCTGATTCGTAGATCAGCCCTCTATATTCTGATGGATCTACATAAATTTTTGGTGTAGTATAATTCATATAATTTTTTGTTTCCTTTCTCTGTTAAATATTTTTTCATTCGCATCGCTCCTTTTATAGTGTTGCGTTAATTTGTTACATATATTTATTCTCTTATTTACAATTCGTTTTCTAATAACTTAATAATCTTAGTTTTTACGTTATCAGAAAATAAACAATTTTTATCAGACTCTAATAAATCTAATACTGTTTGATATGAAATATTGGATGATTTTAATGTGTTAATATAATGTTCTTTGTTCTTGAACCATTTTGTACCAATTTTATATAATTGATTTGAATCACCTATTTCATTTGTTCCTGTAATTTTTACCATTCTTCCCATACTTTTATTCTCCTTTCATTTTTGTTAAATATCTTATTTCACCAGGCACGTCATCCTTGTTATATATTCTCTTTCCATAAATTCTTTCTAATTCGATTAAAACAGAATCACCTTCTAATTCCATTGGATCAAGAGCATATACATTTCTTGTAGGAACAAACACACCTTCTTCTTTTTTATTCTCCACAAACATATCTCTTCTTATATAAATTAGTTTATAGGATTCTAAAACAGATAATCCGTTTTCAACTGTTGAGATAGAGGTATCTAATCCTTTGGCAATTTGAGATTTAGATGGAAAAGAAATCTTAGCAGGTGCAATATCTCCTGGATAATTCATGATAAATTGCTTTATATAGAGATAAATGCCCAATAAAATAGATTTATTAATTTTAGATGAGAGAGAACAGATTTTTTCATATTCAGAAATAGTAATCTGTACAAAACTGTCCTCTGTAAAAAAAACATTACGTTCATAAGATAATTGAAGATAAAATAAATCATTTGGTTTAACAACAAAAATGTCTGTATTACAGCTTGCATAACCTTTGTTTATTAGTTCTGTTTTAATAATTTCTCGAAAATCAGAGTATATGGATTTATTATTTGTTTTTGTAGAATATCCAATTTCTTGTAGCAACTCATTAAGTGTGAGAGTAACTTGTCCAAATGTTTGTACATGTTTTCTTAGATATAATATGATGAGATAGTATTTTAAACCTGAAATACCTTTGTGATTTTTTATTTCTTTTTTTGAAAATCCAACTGATGTTATTTTTTTATCTTTTTCGGATAGATAAATATAGTTGTCGATTTTAATCGCTCCTTTCGTTAAAAAATTCTGTGTGAAAATTTTCCCAAAGATTTAACACTACCTATTAAGTTTGTGTGAAAATTTTCCCAAATGGGTACTTAATTCTGTGTGAAAATTTTCCCAAAAAGTAGGTATATAGTATAAAAGCATAAAGAGTTATATAAAAAAGCATAAATATATAAAAAAGTATAATAACTTCGTAAATGGTCTAACGCCCATTTACTCCGTAAAAATTTGATTGATTGTTATTGGTTGATAATTTTCATTTGGGTGCATATGAGATGTACCTATATGATTATTTTTCATTAATTTTCTCTCTGATTAAGATTCACATATTTATCACTAAATTCAGTATTGAAGACTGGCAATCTATCATGGTACTGTTCATATATTTCTTTACCAGACATGTGAGTTGTATATTTCCATCCATTAGGTAATTGTTTATAAATAGTTTTTTCTTCTACAATACTTTTCTCTTTGCTAAATCTATCACCTATTTTTCCACAAATAGAACAGTAGCTACTTAATTCTGTATGAAGATTATTCTTTCCCATAAAAGAAAACTTATATCTTATAATACATTCCTCATATTGATGCTTGTGGTTTGATTTCTTCTCAATCTTAGAAATATTGCTTCCTGTATTCTTCTTGTACTTTGATATTTCTTGATCAAAATTGTTCATAATTATTCCTTTCGATGATAAATTGGTTGTATAACAGATTTTTATTTGGTATTAAAATCTTGTTGTGAATTCAGTAATTTCCTATAGATAGGATAGTGATTAGATTATAATAATTGGATTATCTTCATCTGGTAATGATAAATTAAATGTACTAGGTTTTATCATTTGTATTAGAGTGATACATCTGTAGTACATTACTTCTGTTGCTGATTTTAATTTACGGCTATTCCATTTGTAAGATTCTAACACTGTTGGTTGAAAGAGATACATTGCTAATGATGAATCTCTTTTGATTGCTTCTAATACTGTTGGTTTTATGTATACCTTAAATATAAATTCTATTGGAAGTAACGAAACTTGAATATTTCCTCTTCTGTAACATGAATTGTAATATGAACTAAGTGCGTCTAATTTTGTTTCATGCTTAGATTTATCATAGTATCCTTTGCAAATCAGAATTATATCTGTCATTGTTTTATTGTCCATTTTGATGTCCTCCTTAATAATTGATAGTTATTTATTCTCTATTTCTACACATCTATTAATATAATTATTGTAACCTGCCTGAAGAATGGCTTCTGTTTCTTCTATGATTTGATAAAAGAAGCTTGGCTTCTCGTAATAAATTCCTTTTTCTTTATCTATAGGAACATGATCTATTTTAGTCTTTGAGTTTTCTTTTATTAAATGATAGATTGTCATATCTTCATCAGTAACTACACCTTCAATATATCTTCTAGTAAGCCTGTTTATAATATGATCACTGTGGGTTTCAACTATTGTTATCTGTGATCGGTTCATTAATTCAATTATTTTGTCGGCTATCTCTAATTGTAGAATAGGATGTAATGCACATTCTGGCTGCTCTAATATAACTACACTATTGATCATAATATTATGTTCTATATCTGCCAAAGCAATAGAGCATTCTTTCCATTTAAAATATTGTGCTGAAGAGTATTGTGATCGACATTGTTGTAGAATTGTTGTTTTACCAGTATTGTTACAACCAGTTAATACTGTTAATGGTGTTAAATTTAATGTTTGTGTTTCAAAATATGTAGGTAGCTGTGTTTTAAATGTTGACATAGTATTATGTTCCTTTCTGTTGATTAATCTTTCTTATTTTTATTCTCTGTTTGTGTTGACATATATTTAGTAATTGATATGGTCTATCCCAAAATTATTTTCTTGCTACGCTGCGAAAATACCATCCCTTATCAAAGGGACTATTTTTATACTGGCGTATGTCATTACATTCTTTATATGAAGTTATGGGAACTAAATCGATCGTTTTGAGAGTAAATTTCTATTTTTATATCTTTGTTGATAGATTGGTAGGGTAGAAGATAAAATCAATTTTTGTGTCGATTTGATGCGAATTAATCAAGTAATTATGTTTTAAATAAAAATAAGACAGATGAAGTAAATCATCTGCCTTTAATTTTATTTAATATGTGCGTTACCTACTCATATAGGTAAATATCTGTTTTGGTTTTCTATATATGCATTGTGATTATAATCCATATGCCATTGATCTTCTTTTATAACTGGTGTTTTATATCCTTGTTATTACTGGCAGACCAATTATTAGATCCTATTGCTATAAGCATTGTTTGATATTTATCTGTATTGGTGCAAGATAATATTTGATTGGTTTGTTCATTGTCAATCTTCCTGGTTCAATAATTATTTTTTGTGTTTCTATTAGGTTATTATCTGTTTGAGAGTGAATTGGAAATAGAATAGCAAGTTAGAAAATATATATTAAAAATTAAGTTCGGTGATTGATGAGAAATGCGTTGGTGTTGATTTTGGAATTATAGTTAATTTTCTATTGGAATGTAAGCTTGAACTAGGTATAATTTGTATTTTTATTTTGGTATATTGAGTGATATTCGACTTAATTTATATTATGTTCGTAAATTGCTTCATTTTCTTGGCTGAATCGAGTGTTTGATAGCAAGATTGGTTATTTTACATATTATAGAAATGGTTAAAATTGATTGATTTACAAGAGGTTTGTCGAACTCAATATCGAAGTGGGTGATTTTTGGTAATAGGAATGGGAGAGTGGTAAAAATGATGGATATACTTGGGATTTTTAAGAGTTTCGTGTGAATAGAACAGATACACGCTTTTCCTCGCTCTGCTCTGACTTTAAAGATGTAAACATACCTATTAGATTTTAATACCGTAAAATCACGGTATTTTCTCATTTTTCCGCAGCATTTTAATAACTGTACCTGGTATGATCTATTTATATGATCTTTTACCAGTTCGGCAGCTATTTTGATATAATTGTTTGAAATTGTCTATACAATTCAAACAATTATATCAAAATAGCACACAATTAAAACATTGCACAAAACTATTCATATCGCACACACAATTCTATAAATAATATACACAATTAAAAATAAAATAAATAAATGTATATACAATACATTATATTACACATAATAAACACACAATATAATAAATAGTATATACAATAATATAAATTGTGTCAAAATTACACACAATTCAATAAACTGTCGCACAATATAAAAATGCTGCTGTGTGATCTATGGGTCTATGCATGATCCATCTATGATCTTTTCACTATATCTATAACCAGATCACAACCCATAGCATTGCAAATTTTTTTCATATCAACAAAACTAAAATTTTTTTTATTAATTAGCGTTTGATATGTCTGTGGTAGCATATCTAATTTATCGCATATTTCCTTTGCCGTCATATCATTATCGGTAATACTTTTTTTTATTTCTTTTTTCATTTGCTCTGGGCTATCGTATATAAACATATTCTTTTATATTTCCTTTCTTTTTTATAATGTAATTTATCACAAGCAAGGCAAAAAGTCAAACAATTATAATAAAATACCGTTTAAATAATGTAAATACATTTAAAAATAAGTTAAAATAATTTATAAAACACTTGACAAATAAGGCGTTTTACCTTATAATTAATACATAAGATAAAGGTAAGCAATGCCTAGCAAGGCTAGGCTAACTACCACATAAAAGGAGGTTGTTCTATATGTTAGTAACAATAAAATTAAACGGTGAATACATCGCCACAACTCGAATGACAATAAACCAGATCCGCAAAGCCGAACACGAAGGTTTTCAGATCATCAATAAATAGGGGGTATGACATATGAAAAAATATACACTTAAGCAGCTGAAAAGCCTGGTAAATAACGGTTTAGCCGTTGATCTTACAAAAGGCAATAATGACACATACAAAAAGATCATAGAAAAAGAAAGTTACCTATCACAAGTCGGTTATGCATCCGGTATATATGGTTTGAATGGTAAATTACTTAAAGGCGATAATACAGGCACACTTTACGCCATAACCGCTAGATCATCCGCACTATACATATTTTAAAGGTTTCCTGATGAATCATTGTTAACATTTCAAAATAATACATACAGGCAAGCGGTCAAGCCGTGGTATTCAATTACAACTTGCCATTTCTAGCACATTGAAAATCAATACTTTTAATTTTCTGGATCTGGTATAAATTCCATGATATCCGCTGGCTGTAAATTGTAAGCTTTACAAATATCATTAACAACTTGTAATGATACGTTTTCATTATTAAAAAGCCTTGCAGACGTTGCCGACGATATACCCAAAGTTTTTTTTACATCGGTTTTACTTATATCATTGCGTGACATATAATCATAGAATTTATAAAATCTAATTGCCATTTTTACCACCTCTATATTTTTTTGATAGTATATCACATGAACCGATAAAATGCAAATAAAAGTTTAGAAAATGAAACAAATGTATTGACAAGTAAACAAAAATAAGGTATAATAAATTTAGAAAATGAAACATAAGTTTTCATATATAAACCGATTAGCAAAACAGGGCTAACCGCTAACCTTCTAAAATTACAAGGTAGATAACAACTAAATGAGTTGTTACTACTTGGAAGTAACCACGGTAAACTAATAGTTGGCATCGTGAAACGATAGGGATTGCAGCATTGCAGATTAATAAACCTATTAGAAAAAAACGAACAGGTGAGTTAATCACGCTAAACAAATTTTGAGCAAAACAATTTTTTATTAATTATACAACACAAACAAAAATGCAACCTATACGGTATATAAGATTTTGATTTATAAATTAATCAGGCAAAAGCGTAAGACCTGGATCGGCGGCAAGTAGTAGAAGCGTTTATGAATGATTCTTTTCCCTGTCCGTAACACCGCATATAAAAAGAGATCAATAGAAGTATTACAAGTTGAAAAAATATTGATCTTTCTTTTTTTGTTTGTGTGAATACTTAATAAATTTTTTCTGGCGATTCGATAATAAAGCGGTTGAACTGTATCATATGCGGTTTGATCGTTTTGGTTGATAGCAGAGAATACGATCTATAAGGAGGGATTTATATATGTATAAAAGTGCAATAGTAAATGAATGTAATGAAATAAAATACTGGTGTGAATGTATGACAGATCGAGAAATTAATGAAATTCTTGCAAGTCATCCAGAATGGCGTGTGAGCTGCATTAAAATAAACTAAAGAGAGAATAAAACAAAAAAAACAGGAGGTTGGTTATTATGTATAACTATTTAGAAGCAATAAAAGAGGACGTAAAAGAGTATATAGAAGAAAATATTGATCTTTCAGAATTTGGCGATATTGAAGAATTAAAAGAAAAGCTCAATGAGGATTTATGGATCAATGATAGTGTGACAGGAAATGCAAGCGGATCATACACTTGCAACAGAGCAAAGGCAAAAAAATATGTTGATGATAACAAAGAATTAGTTATAGAAATGTCTGAAGAATTTGGTTGCAAAGATCAGGTAATGAACTGGTGGTATTCTAATAATTACGAAGCAATAGATTGTTCTATTCGATGCTACCTTTTAAATCAGGCAATTGGTGAAACAATAGAAGAGGAAAACCTGGAATATAAAATAGAAGAATTATAGGGGGTATGACATATGAATGCTATACAATGTGAAAATATTACAAGAAAAATGTTAATAGAAGCAAACAAAGAAAATGATCTAACTGCCCAAGCAATTAGATCTTTTTTAATCACTTGTATATACACTACACAATTATTAGAAATTCAGGCGGTAGAATTATTAGAAGAATTTATTAATAAAGGCAGATTGTCATTGAATAAATACAAATTATAGGAGGTACAAAAAATGATAACAAAAATATATAAAATATATGGAATAGATGGACATAGACAGAAAGAAAGTTTTAATAAATCTTATACGATAACATTAGAAAATAGTTTAGTGCATGTTTTAAATGCAGATCATACAGGATCAAACCAATATACTATTTTGTCTATTACATCAGAAACAGAAAGTGACTGTATATCTATATTAGATAGTCAATTATCGGATGGAATTTTTGAGAATTGCAGAACTGGAAGAATAGAAAAGATAGCTTAAGCAAACAGGAGGAATGGAAAAATGGAAAATACAAACACAATTCGATTATATACATATAATGAAGCGGTACATATTTACAAAAAGAGAGAAGCACGCCGAAAAATGAGGCGGAAAGAGAGAATAAAAAAGCAGATCATCAACATGGTAAAACGTAATTATATGTTTATTGTTTTACCTGTTTTGTGTGTAGGCATGAAATTCTTGTTAGGAGGAAATTGGTACTATATCCCGATGAATTGCTGCTTATGTGCTCTGGCGTGTCTGTGGAAATGCTGGAAATTATCATTAATAGAAGAATAGAGGAGGTCATAATATGAGAAATTTTTACCGTACTATTAAAAATAATCATATGGTATCAACATATTATTGTAACGGTGGCTATATATCGGAGATTTTCGGAAAGTATGGACAGTCTGAAAAAGTGATCTTTTCAAGCACAACAGAGGAAGCAGAGAGAACACATTGTTTATTATTAAGAAGTTTGTAGAGGAGGTAAGAACATGACAGAAGAACTTGAAAGCACAATAGTAAAATATGCTATGCGGAAAATTGGAACAAAATGTGTTAGTGCGTTAGATGGCATGACACTTGAATATAAAAACAAATGGTACAACATTTATGTAAATGATAACAACGTAGAAATCGAAGAAATATAAAAGATCTGAATAGAAAGGAAGTTGATCTTATGAAAAATACAAAAATATTGGAAATGTTAAACAATGGAGAGATAGAAGAATTGAAACAGCTTTTATCTAGCGAGATATACGCAAACACATTAACAGGAAATGGAACGAGTAAAAAACGCTATGCAGCGATGAAAAGATACTTTGCCGGAAAATCGAAAGATACTAGAGAATTTATGAATAAACCAGGGACAAATATTTCATACAATGGAAAAAAATATAATGCTTTTTGTGATACATATTGTGCGGTATTAACCACAGAAGGCATTGGAACAATGGAAACATGTAACGATTATTTGAATATTGTAAGTATATTTGATATTGGAAAATATAAAGCAGAGAGCGAAAATTTAAGCATCAATGATCTATTGGCAGAAGCAAAAAGCAAAGGATATAAATACTTGAAAAAAGAAACAGGTAATAATGAAAATTTTCAGTATTTACTAAAATACAAAGAAACATTTTTTAAGATTGGATTGATAGACAAAGCATTCTCTATCATTGATGATGGAAATATTGCAGAGGTCATATATTTAGGGAAGAAAGCACCTCTTCATATTAAAACAGATATCGGAGAGGCTATTATTTTACCTGTTGCCGTAAAAGAAGAAAATATAGATGATTCAAAAATTATCATTGAGAGGTAGTTAATAGATATATTAATAGAACACTATGAAGTAGAAAGAAAGGATGGTTATTTTATGAATCCAGATTATGAACAGGCTAAACGTATGGCATTAGAGAATGTAGTGCAGAAAAGGAACAGAAAAGCAGTATATGATTTTCAGTGTCGCCACGCAGGAAAACATCGCAATAGAAAACGAAACAGAAAATAAAAGAGAATAAATGGATATTTCATAGTGAAAGGAAGAGGAAAATTATGGCAAAAGTAATTGGAATTATTGAATATGAATTATTAGAAGATGATGGAGATACATCTGAAAGTTTAATTAAAGAGGCAAAGAAAGAGTTTAATTATGACATTCAGGATAGGTGTATAAACGCAGATAGATTGGAATGGAAAATGAGCAAGTAAATGCGTGTTTCATATGGAAAGGAGAAAATAAAATGAATGAATCATTATTAGCATTATTGAAAAAAGAGGATGGTCTTGTAAGAGATGTACGGTTAAATAAGGAAACTTATGAGATGTTGAGAGATAAAAATAAGCATCTTGCATCTGAATATATGGGAAAACTAGAAGAGTCTAAAGAGGTGCTTTTGGAGTGTCGAAAAGAAATCTCACAGTATTTGGATTTTTTGGAGGTTTTAAAAGAGAGCTAAATTCGTATTTCAAAGGAAAGGAGCAAATTATGGATAGATATCTAGTTGTGTGGTTAAGAGAAGGCAGAGAGAATGTTGATGTCATTGATAATGCTATCACTCCGCATGAAGCAGCTAATAAGGTAAGAGAAGTGCATGTAAATGCTAACGTAATAGCAGTAGGCATTATGTTAGACAATGAACAGTGGAATTACCTGTAGTAGTTGAAACTAAGATTTGTGTCGGAAGGAGTGATAATATGTGGAATACACCACATTCAGAGACAGGATGGAATTTAGGAACAGAAGATGAATCTACAGAGTATTTTACACTAAATGGTGTAACTTGTTATCATGATTTATTAACAGATAAATATTATGCTTTTCTTGGAATAACAAGTGATAGAAAAGTAGAATTTGAAACGAGAGAAAGCATTCTTGAATATGAAAGCTATTAACAAATAGGAAAGTAGTGAAATTGTGTGTTCGTTAGAATCGGAGGCAGAAAAATGGATAGAGTTGATGAAATTATTTATAAAGAGACACAGAAGGCAGCTTATGAGGAACAGTGCGAACAGAGATTTGTTCATCAGGAACAGCCAAACGAAGATTATTTTGAAGGCTTAAATGATCATTTAGACGGAACAATGAGTATTTGAAATTCGCATTTCAAAGGCAGATTGGAGGATATTATGAATTTATATGATGGTTGTGAATCAAATAATGAAATCATTTATGGTTTTACTTCACTTGATTTTTACGATAAATTAGAAAAGCGACAAAATGAAATTTTATCACAAGGAAAGAAGGTTGTGTTTGTGGAATCAAATACAAGTATTCATTCAGGTGCAAGAGTTGTTATATATTCTGATAAAATTCCCGAAATAATGCAGAACTATAAATATAGATACGTCAAAATCAATGGAAAATGGACAAGAAATAGTCTTCTTGGATATTGTGATTGCTGTGGAAAATATAGAGAACTTATTTGTTTGAGTAACAAAGGCAATACATGTGAAGATTGCTGTGATATAGGATTTTAAATGAATCTAAGATTTCTTTATAAGATTGGGGGTAAAAACAATGGAAAACAAGCCTTATGCAATAGCAGTACGGATTTATGAATCAAATGGAACAACGATGGCAGATATTAAGACTTCTCCTTGTGATGGTCTGAGAACAGAAACAATCACATGGACAAAACCAGACGAAAGAGAAAGGTTTTATTATAATGGTTATACATTGATTTATGATGAACGAATTAAAAATGTAAAACCTTTTGAAGAAATTAAATAAGGAGTGAAGCGAAATGACAAATGTTGAAAAGGCAAAAGAGGACACACGGAACTTAAATGAACTCACGGATCATCTGATTAAGCTGCTTGAATCGGATGATAAGCGGTTCTCATTTGAATTTTGTGCAGGTGATACAATGGAGATTTACGACAAAGAAAAAGAAATCGGTTATGCAGTTCACATAGCACCGATTGAATATGACGAAAATGGAAAAGCAATAAATTTATAGCAACCGCAAAGGCAGTTAGGAGAATAAATACCTAGCTGCCTATTTTATTACAAGAAAGCGAGGAACGAATTATGTTAAAGGTAAATGACAAAGTAAAAGTACATATATATGACACATGCCACAGAGAAATTAAAACACGGAACTATGGAACTGTATTTACAGTTCGTGAAGTAAAAGGAAAACTTGGTATTGATTGGAATACAGAGAAATCACCGACAACTTGTGATGGTGAAGTATTTACACCATTTGAAACATTTTCATATTCAGTAATTTTTGAGAATGTGGAGAACGGAAAGAAATATCATTGGAGCAACGCAGAAAACGGAATTGTAGAGGAGGTTTAATATGAGCAGATGGTTATATGATCCTGAAACGGATTCACGGAATGGAAAAGAGTTTACTTATAACTCACCAATACATGAAAATGACACATTATTTAATGGCTTCTCATATAGAGAAATTATGGATGTTGTGATTGCAAATTATGGTCATAACATTACAGAAAAACAGTTTGACAAGGCACTTAAAGAGTTTATGGATATACGAATTGAGGATATGAAAGAAAACTTAATGATGTGCAAAGCGAATATGTTAAAAGAAATTAGAAAGGTATGATTGTATGACAAGGGCAGAATTTGAAGAGAAATCATTTGAAGATGTAATGAGTCAGTTTGATGAAGAGTTAGATGAGATTACAACACTTGACAGATTGAAAGAGTTTGCAAAGTTAAAGATAGATGAAGGGAATTATCTTCTTGCTAATCACATTATTGAAGCACTACAAGTAGGATATGATGAAGATTGGTGGGATTATGATTACTGTATGGGAACGCTTGATACACCTATCCCATTAACAGAAAAGGCAGATGTTGAGCATTTAATTGATGATTAGAAAGGCAGGTTGATTAGTATGATGAAATACAAAATAGATAAAAGAGATTTTGGTGGCACATGGGTACATGTAATAGGTAAAAATGCAAAACAGGAAACGATGGTAATAGAGATTGTAGGTTGTGAAAATCCAGGTGGAAAAAATTCATTACCCTATGCGTGGTATAAAAATGGATGGACAGATAAAGTAATGGAAACGTATATTTGTTGTCACACTTATGTACATGATTCAGAAAATGGTTGTTATGGTGGATACAATGTGACAGAAAAATTTGATGGAAAGCGAAATGTGATTAACTTTGATTGGTTGCTTGAAGATACAGAAGAGAACAGAAAGAAAATCATTGAAGCTTGTATAGAACTGTTTGAAACTGCTAAAGCAAGAGTGCAACCGAAAAGAAAATCGAATATGTGATGGAAGTCGCAAGGGAGAAAGGTATGGAAGTTGTGTCTGAAATGCCTGAAGGTTGGAAGAAAAATCCACTTATGACAGATCCTTGGGGAGCTGTGACTATTGACAATGGAAAGCCGATTTTTATTAAAGTAGGCGAAAGACATAAGAAGAATCCAGAATACAAGAGAATGCTGTTGATTTAGGAAGGAGAGTGATTAATATGTTACCACAGATTCAGTATGACAAAGTATTGCTTGGCAAAATGAAAAGTAATTATTTCAATGCAAAGGCATTATATGAAACCATTAAGGCAAATGCAGAAGAGATTCAGAGAAAAGTTCTTGCAGAGAATGAATTTTATGAGACAGAAGATATTGCGAAAAGAATGGAAAAGCGAGGTGGAGATGGTAAACCTAAACGTATCCTTGATCCTGACTTAACATATATGATGGACTTAGACAATGAATTGCCACGATTCATTGATTTATGTTATCCAGAATATGTAAAAGCTGGCATAGCAGATTCAAGAGGTAAAGATTATATCCCAGAAGCGAATGCGAAAGATTTAATGTATGAGGCAGAAAAGCAACTTGTAGAGTATGGAATTGATATCATTCCTGATGAATTTGGAGAAAAGGAAACTCTTAGAAAAGCAGTACAGATGATTAAGTATAGAGATAAAGTGCTTGATTTGGTATTGAGATTAGAAAGTGGGGAGGTTGAGAATTATGCAGAAAACATTAATGGAAATGTTAATTGAAGCAGGTTATCCAAAAGAAGAAATGTATAATCCTTCGTATGGATCTGACTTATATGTATATGTAATACCACTTACAACAAAGGTAATTGAAGAATGGTGTAAGGCACATAATTATAGAATGGCTTGGCATTGTCCTACATTTAAAGACCAGATAACAGGTAAAATGATGTATGATTGTGCATTTCAGTGGTATAAAAATTAGCAGATAGGAGTGTGATTATATGGCAAAACAAATATATTATTTACATAGCTGCAATGAATGGAAAGAGTATTCTAGCATGGAACTTTTATTCATTGGTACATCTCAGCAGAAGTTAAAAATGAAAATTTCTAAGGAGATTGAAGAAGGCAATATGGAATATAAACCTGTTACTACAAGATACGATTATGTGAATGGAGAATTTAAGTTAGTTGACAAAGAAAATACCCCAAAAGAACAGGCAAAACTATTCAGACAAGATTGGAAAACAGCAACAAGAGATACTATTAAGTCTGAATTAAAATATGGAGATTTTGATTATACATACAATAATGAAGAAATGTAATCAAAGGAAATTGTAATTTACATTGGATGGATATTATGATATAATGAAAAAATTAAATCGAAAGGGGATTGATATTATGAACACATACAAGGTTAGAGGTTATTACACGATTAGTTTTGAAAAAGAAATAGAAGCAGAGTCAAGAGATGAAGCTGAAGCAATGGCTTATGACATCAATATTGAGGATGATGGAAGTTCCATATTTACTAATGATAATACAGAATTAAGTGCCGATGGCACTATCAGGGATGTAGAAGTTGAGTTGATTGACTAAGAAAAATACAAGACAAAAGGAATAGATGAGATTTTAGTAAAGCAGATATCAAAACGGTATCTGCTTTTTTGATGCAACAAACAGAGAATAATAAGGCAGACGCAAACAAATGTGTCTGTCTTATTTATTAGGAAGGAGAATGTGAAATGAACGGATATGAATATATTTGCGAAACAGCAGCACGGTTTAGAAAGAAGTTTCCGAACTTGTATGAACGGAAAGAAAAGAAGTCTGTGTTTATTGATTCAAGCTTGTTAGACAAGATCGAAGATATTCCAGATGCAATCAAGGCAGAACTGATAGGAAAATCAAGAATATCACGGATGAACAGAGAAGACTTTGCAATCAATACAGAGGATGAAAACGGATATAAATATTATCTTGACATTGATTGTAGCTGCTATGACTTCTATAAAAATGACAAGCTGATTTATTCCGTATTACATGTAGATGGTGCAAGATGGAATATTTATAAGGCAAATATCTATGGCGATTATGAAGATTTACCTGTAAAGTCAGGCAGTTTAAATTGGAGTGAAAACTTAAATTTTAAGTTAGGCAGAATTGATATTAGTGCTTATGAAAGTGAGGTTGAGTGATATGGATGTAAAAGAAGTAATGCAGAAAGCAGTACATGCCTTATTAAGTAGTGGTTCTTATGACGATTTGAACGAAGAACAGAACAATCTTGTTGTTGAATTTGAAACTGAAATATGGAAGGCAAAGGTTGATGAATTAAGAGATAAAATGCGACCAGAAGAAATTAGAGAAACAATACATGATTGGTGGCAGGATTACGAAATAGCTGACGGAACAGAAGATAATCTATTGGCTTATGTATAGGTAAAGAATTAGCAATTTCAAATGGAAAGGATGGTTGATTATATGAAGGCAGATAAATTAGAAAAATATCTTGATGAGTTATCAGATGGAACAGATTTTGATTTTAGCATATCAGAGATAAAGAATAGTGAAGTTGAGTTATACATGCAGGGAGATAACCCTTGTAATGAGGATTGGTGTACTGAAATTACAATTAAGAATCCAAAGACAAAGAAAGAATTAATAGAGACTTTACACGAAAAAATGTGGGAACTTTATGACGACTTTGATGTTGAGGAAGAAACATATCTTATGTTAGAAGCAAAGAGAAATGGATTTCAAGGTGTTCCTGGTGTGGTTGATCTTGTACATAATGAGGAATATAAAGAAAATGCATTGAAAGAGTTTGCGGAAAAATTAAGAGATTTATTATAGAAAGGGTAGTTGATGAATTATGAAAACATTTAAAGTTAGATATTATGAGTGCTATGAAGGATATTATGAAGTAGAGGCAAACAGCAAAGAAGAAGCAGAAGAAAAGTTAATTGATGCTATTAGGGAAGGTAGAGAAAATGCACCAGATCAGTGTTATGACAGCGATGCGGAAGCTACAGAAATGGAGTGATAATTATGTTAAAAGCAATAAATATTAAATGGGATACAGATGGAGATAAGGAAGTGTTAAATGAACTTCCAACGGAAGTGACGATTCCAGAAAACATAGAAGAGGAAGATATTTGTGATTATTTATCCGATAAGTATGGATATTGTGTATTTGGATTCGATGTTGTAACAGTTAAAGGATTCAGATGTTTGTTTATTGATGGAACACGTAGTGGATATGCTCCTGAACAGTGTTATGAAACAATGACAGTTAATCAGATGATAGAGAAGTTAATTGAATTAAGAGATTATGATAACGTTGGTGACTGCCCGATTTATCTATCAAATGATAATGGATATACTTACGGACATATAAATGCAGATACAATGAATCTTGGAACATATACAGAAAACAATGGTGTTGAGATTGAAGAGAGGTGGTAATGGTGGTAATTATGCAAGATATTGATATTCACTTTAGGCAAACAGGAAATAATGAGTATTGGTTGCTATACAATCACGAATCATTTTTGATTAAAACATACAATGATGGAAAATTTCACAACAAATTATATGAGTGCGAAAAGGAAATTCCAGAAGAACTTGAATGGTTTGTTGATACTGTAATTAGAAGAGAGTTAGAAATGGAGTGATGATATATGGATTTTACAGAATATATTGAAAAACAAAAGAAAAATTCACATAAAGATATTTTATCAGATATTTGTTTACTGTTACATAATTGTGCAGAATGTAAAGAATGCAATCCATCAGACATTTTGTATAGAGATGTTCAAAAAGCGACACAGAGTTGTTTTTATTTAGAACCATATGATAGCAAAACTAATATTAAACTATTAGATATTGCAAAGAAACATAATTATCATGCAGGTTTTGTTAATTGGAAAGATGTAATGATGATTAAATTTTGGAGATGAATCAAGAGTTTCAACATATAAATGGAGGAAATTAAAATGAATGAAGAACTGAAAAAAATAGCAGAGAAGTATAACTGGAAATTAGAAGTTTGGCACGGAGAATATAAAGGTATTTTGTGCGGAATACAGGAAACGAATCCAGGCGAAGAACCACTTCCGCTGTATAGGTTTCCCGGTGGTGTTTCTCTTGCATAGCACGATGAAACGATGATTTACTCGGAAAGAGAGGCAAATAATATGGTAAGAAAGATGAACAACAGATTATATAAAATCAATACATATGCTTCTGCACACATTATTGAAATAGATGACAATTATGATGAAGAAGTACAGAAGTTAAGAAAAGAAATTCAGCTTGACAGTCTTGGACACAAATTAAATTTACTTGTATATCTTGCTACATTAACGGTACAAGGCTATGCAATTTTAAGTGTAACGGAATTTAACATTGATGGAAGCAAACCTAGAGTTGCTTATGCAAGTAACAAGGATTTTAAAAAGATTGTTAAGTATTATTCTAAGATTAAAGCATAGGAAACGGAAATTTATTTGGAGGTGATGCAATGAAAATGAATATCCATATATCAGAAACGAAGAATGAATCACTCGCATATAGGCTAATCAGAAGAAAGGCAAGAAACATGTTAGAACCTTGTACGGATCAGGAACTTGGACAATATGTGCGAGGTATAGTTGACATGCAAAGCGAAATCTATGGAGAAGGAATTAGTCAGCAATCAATGAAATAATGTAGTTAATAACCTGTGGGTAACAATTACTCGTAGGTTTTATTATTAAGGAGGAATTTTTATGGTAGATATTACAGTATTAAATAATATGGAATACGTAGATGCGGAAAATTTTGTACATGACAACGGCTATATTAATACTATCGGAGCGGATGAAGTTGCAGCTAGTAAATCCGATAGGGTAGCAGATACATACTATGAGTTATATGATAACGATGGAAACATGGTTGATATGATAAGTTTCTATCAGTATTATAACGGCGAAAACATAAATAACCCTGATCTGAACGCAGAAATTGTAGAACAGGGATGGGAAAGAGTCGCCTAGTATGGTATAATAGTTACATATGTAAGAGAAAGGAGGAAAACAAATGGAAGTTGATGCAATGACAAAATGCAAAGGCTGGTATACGAAAGCATTAAATGCTTCAGAAAGACATGATGTGAATGATTTCTTGAATTATACATTAATGATTTATAATGGGACATCATTAAATGCACCAGACGACTTGTTAAAGTTGACTGAAGATGATGCAGATGTAAGCAAAGATGAAAAGCATAAAATCATGGTCAAGACATTATTAACATTACAGAATCAGCTAAAGACAAGAAAATATTTATAATTTTTTAACTAATAGTTTAATAGACACATATTGGCATGTAAAGATTAATTTATAATCAAGACATTTTTTAATAGATACATTGTGGAACGTAGTATATAAAACTATATATAAAGAAAGGAAAGAAGAATATGAAAAGATTTGGTGAAGATTTTGAATTAACACAGGAATTACTTGATAATATTGCTGTTTATATGAATGATGATATCAGAGAAAAAATACATCGTGCGTTTGCTCCATGTAAACCAGAGGATTTTCTTAAAGCGTATATTAGTGAAGATCTAGATTTTGAAGATTTATTGTATTCTGAATTTTCAATTGAACTGTAAGATTACTAAAAGGAGATGATAATATGGACAGTCTAGCATTGATTATTACAATCGCTCTTATTTATATAGGACGCAAAATATACATTGAGGCAAAAGTAAATAGTTATGATCTTGATAAGGTGTCAATCGGAAAAATGGCTATGGATGCTGGTAAAAGCCCATCACAGATAAAAAGTAAGATGGTATCTGGTGGTTACGACAAAGATAGTAAATGGAAAATATAGGAGAACAAATGGAGATTATTAATCCTTATGAGGTATATGGATGTGACGGAACGGAAATGGTGGTTGTATCTAAGGCAGAACGCAATATAACAGATGATATTGTATTACTGATGCAGCTCGAAAATCTTGATCGGATCTATCATAAACAAAAAACGGAAATAGGTCGATACTTACGGTATTGTACAACGGCAGAAATAATGGAAATTAATAAAGCAGTAAACAGAATATTGGGATGAAAGGGTGGTAGATATTATGAATAATACAATTAAATTAATTAAAGGTGATGAAATTTTAACAAGAGATGAATGGAAGAAATTTAAGAAACATGATTCGATTTTAGGTATTGATCGGACACCGGAAGAATTACAAATGTGGTCAATTACCCAGGAAGCAGATGCAAAGGCAGAACTTGCTAAATATAACTGTGAATATATTCATAACATAGAAACAGTACATGTTATTGAATATGCACTAGAATATTGTCAGTGCGATGAGGACGGAGAATTTATTGAAGGATCTGATTATGATTTTGCAGAAGAAAAAGTAGAGTAAAGATGTTGAAATAGAGGATACAAAAGAGAATTGTATAACAGCAATTCTCTTTTTCTTTACATAATGATATTATCGTGGTAACATCTTTATAGAAAGGAGTGTGTCCACAATGGCAAAAGAAAATTACTTAAAATTTCGATGTACGGATAAAATGAAATCAACTGTAGAATCTAAAGCAAAAAAAAATAATATGAGCGTAAGTACATATTTAGAATCTTTAATTAAACATGATATAAATGATATGAAAATTGTTTACCTTGATGATATTGATGTAAAAATGAGAGAAAAAATAGGAAAAGAGGATAATTGTTACTTATCGAGTGATAAATCATGGTGTTTATTTACTGATATAAATATATATAATATTTATGTTAGTAATTATGACATTAAAGGAATTTCTATTGAGGAATGGATGATAATTACTTACGATGGAATTACAGAAAAATTCATAGGAAAGGAAATAAAATATAAAGATTTTATTGAGTCTACAGTTTTAATGTTGGACGAGATAGAAGATAAATTACATTGCGATAATTGGGACAAGATATTACTTTATTACACAAAAAATAATATTGTCATAGATCTGGAATTCGATATACAAATAGCTTTACAACAAATGGAGGATAAAGGTTATGATGTAACACCAATTATTGAAAACTTAAATAAATAATAGATTCATTGGAAGATTGGAGGCGAAAATATATGAAATATGGAGATATTGTTGTATATAAAAATCAGATTGGAACAGTAGTAAAAAACAGAAATGATTTTAAGTTCCATCCGTGTAATTATGGAAGTTGCTATTTTTGCGAGTTAAATACAATTACAGACGAGGATGTAAGAGAAGCAACACACGATGAAAAGTTGGAACTGATAGAAAAAGAATTTACATGGGGTAATGTGATTAAGATACATTGCATTGGAGAATATCAGATTGTAGAGTATATTGATAAAAGAGATAAGAAAACATATTATCATGGATACATTAACTACAGTGATACAAACCATTCATATTTATCTTTGGATTCTGCATTGATTGGATGTATTGGATATAAACATGAGGGTGGAAATGGTAAAGCTGCAATGTATTTTGAGAAAATGATTGGATTGGTATAAAACAATTTGAAGATTGGAGTGAATAATATGGATAAAATAGATAAGAAGACATACATAGGAATCGTAAAATTTACATTGGAATCAATGGTTGATCTTGCAAAGTCTGACAAGAATTATAATCTTACGGCAGATACAATTCATTATTATGAAACAGCCATTAAACCAGAAATGCAGATTAGTCAGGACGAATTTTTGGAACTGTGTAAGGAAGCTGGAATTAAATAGATTGGAGAGTGGATGACATGTTATATACAATAGTACATACAGTAATTAATAATAAAGGAGAACACCCAGAAGCAAACGCAAGGGTGCTTGGGATATATTCAAATGAAAATGTTGCTATTAATGAAGCGGAAAACTGGATTAAGAATACAAAGACTTCTGACATAAATGTAAAGAGAATAACAAATACAGAATGGTATTTTTGGTATGACGAAGATGGAAATACTTATGGTGGTTATGTAGATGTATATGGGAAAAAGTTAGACAAGCCAATTGAATAAACCAAGTAAACCAAGTTTTCTTGTGAATAAAAGGAATGATAAAAATGGATAAATATTCGATTATAGGACATTCAAAGTTAATGGATGAAAGTAATAATTTATGGGGATTTGTAGTAGAAAGTGACAATTCAACAGATATATTATTGTCTGATGATTATTTTAGTTCCAGTATTGTAATTGCATTAGACGAGATTGCGAACTTTAAAAATAAACCAGAAATAAAAGAAGGTCAAAAAGTAAAAATTACAATAGAAATAGAAGAATAAGAAATCTGAGTTTACTATGGAAGGAAAAAATTATGAAAAATGAATTATATGTTGTAAAAGATGTTCCACAATATTCGGAAGATGTATCTAATTACTGTTATGTAGTTAAAGCCACAAGTCATAATGAAGCAATAGAAATAGTAAAAAGTAAAACAGGTCATAACTGGAAATGGGAAGCTTCGCTTGCAGACAACGATGAAATTTGGCAATAAAATTTAACTTTCCTTGGAGGTGATATGCTATAAAAGAACGCAAAAAGCAATGGATACTCAATTATATGTTACAACACAAAGATGAGTTTATTGATGTTGTATCAGAGAATTTTGTAAATGCATATATAAATGAATTTAATCCGAAAGTAATAGAATGGTATCTATATGGAGCGCCGAAAGTTCCTGAAATTGGTAGGCTGCTCGCAGAATTATACAAAGAGAATAAAGTAAGCAGATATAGGCATTATTGTGAATTTTGGCAAGACGGATATCCAAAATGGTTTTATATTTACTTTTTACAAAGATAAAAAGAAAGAATGATTTACTTGGAAGATTGGAAGAGGTGATATAAATGGAAAAGAAGAAAATTAAAGCTCATAGAATAGGAACATGTGGAACGTTTTGTTCTAATTGCAAGAAATCAGACGCAAGAGCATTTAACCAATATATTAAGTATTGTTGGTTTTGTGGTGCAGAATTTGATATTAAGAAATGACGATTTATTTGGATTTTAGAAAGCGAGGTAGATATTGTATGAGCAATTTAATGAAATTTGAAAACTGTGAATATACTTTAAGTTGTCCAAAGGAAATGATTACAGATCTTAATGATGGTAGGAAGTATATTGATTGGAGTTCTTTTAATGTAGATGATTCTTTTTGTTGTGACAATGGAAACGAATATAAATGTGTTTCCACAGATCATCCTATGCATATGATTATGTTTATTACGAAGAAAGAATATGATGAATCTTTTAATATCAAATTTAAAAAATCCAATGAATGAATTGTTTCAGACTGTCAGTAGAAATACTGGCAGTTATTTCATTATAGGAGAGAATATTATAATGTAAAGTATAAGAAAGGTTGTGATTGATATGAATAAGCTTGTACAGAAAGTCGCAATGGATATAATGGATATTTCATTAGACGAAATGTATATTTATGGAAATGCAAATTTAGAAGAGAATTTGGCTATGCAAGAACCATTAGAAAAGTTATATCAGTATGAAAATCAGCCTAATATGAGAGAAAAGGTTGTTGAATATATTGGTGAGCTTAAAACAGAAATTAAGAGACTTGAAAGTGAGTTAGTAACAAAAGATTCTTATATGGCAAATATTTATCTAAGTAGAATGACAGCTTTACAGGAAGTTATAAATGATTTACAAGGCAGATTGGAGGAAAGAGTATGAAACTTGGAGATGTATATATAAATAAAGACACTAAGGAACTGATTTAAATTGATTCATTTGCAAGTCATATGGGAAAATTTTGGGAAGATACAGAAAATACTATTGTTATATTTAGACAGTTAGAAAAACACGGAGGTATAGTAGGTAGTCTTCCTAGTTTTAATGGATATGGAACTTCGGAAGAAATTGAAGCTGAATATGATTTGCTAATTTCACCAGAAGAATTAAATAAATATAATGATTGGAATGATATATTTGAATTAGTAGAACACAAGTAAAGAGTTATTTCAAGAAGCGAAAATTAATCGCTTCTTTTTTATTGCATAAAAATGAGGTGATAATAATGTGTAAAATTAATAGAAATCCGAAACATAATTCAAGATTTATATGTCTTCGCTGTTTGCAAGAAAATAAAGTTGGCGCAGGCATACCAAGACCAAAAACAAAAGAAAAGGATCATGTTAAAAACTTAACTTGCTTATGTGTTGGATTGCAAATGAAAACGAAAAATCTTGAAGTAAGATGGTGTGATGATTTTTCTGAAAGAATGGAACGAGCAAGAGAAATGAGATCTACATATTATGATGATCATAATGAGCTGTTAGATGAATGGAAAACGGAGAATATGTATATAGGAAGGGTGGCTGATTAGTATGAAATGCAAAATTGAATTTGTGGGTGATAGTAACGTGAGTAACGTGCATCATATTGGAATTAGTTATGATGGAGAATATTATAGTGTGATTTTTGGCAAATATGTAAATGGAGGATTTTTCAGTATTCCAAATTGGAATTGCGGTGGCGAATTGGCTAGTTTTGGTGATGTGTTTTGGAATACAGAATCTATTGCAAAATCATTAAAGCAAAAGAAAGTGTCAAGAGAAATAGCACAAGCAATATGTGATTATAATAATTTTGTAAAAAGTGAGGTTGATTGATATGGCACAGAGTAGAAATTATGCAACGAAGAAGGCAGGTTATGACACTGAGGGAGATCCATTGTGGAATATGGATGATATTAAGCGTTTAGTTGAATGGTTCGAGAAGCATAATGATTGGGATGGCTATTTAATAACGTTATTTGAGCTTTTACTTGGTAGACGAATAGGTGATATCGTATGCTTGAGATGGTCTGATTTTTACAAAAAGGACGGACGAAAAGAAAATGAATTAAATCATTTTATCGAACAGAAAACTGGCAAAAATAATAAGACTCCAATCAGCAAAATGGTATTTGAATCCATAGAAAAATATCTGGAACATACAAAAATTGATCCTATGCAGCATTATAATGAAGAAATTTTCAAACATTCCGCTAAAGAAAATTGGAACAATATTGAACATCAGTATTTTGCGAATGGGAAAAACACTATTACAAGCGTTGATCATACGGTTGAAAATTGGGTAAATATGTTCAATAAAGACTGGGGTGATGGTAGGATTAAGAAAATTCAAGAAGGATTTAATGAACAATTAGAAAAACAATCGAGAAAATATGGTTGTTACGATGATATGTTTGATTATATCCATTATGTAGTGGAATTAAAGGACGCTATTAAATGGCATACAGATTCATATAGGAAGAGATTTAACCATGCAATTAGAGATCTGGACTTGGATTATCATGTGACAACACACGGTTTGCGTAAAAGCTTTGCATATTGGATTTATACAATGCATCAGTTTGATCCAAATTGCGTATATTCTATTCAAAAGATGTTTGGACATGTTACAGTATTACAGACATATGATTACATGGGTGTTACCAAGATGAGGAACAGAAAATATATTGAGGATCATGGCGAGTTTATCCATAATGTATTGGCTGGTAAGGGAGATGAGATAGTTAAGAATATGCCAGTTATTTCTCTGAAATCTGATGATTTTGGGAAAATTATTCGTATGCTCACAGATGATGTAGACAAGTATCAGAGGGCAATTGATATGGCAAATGAACTGAGAGTTTTGTAAAATAAATTTCCATAAATTACCATGATACAGACTGAGAAAAAAGATGTAAAATTATGTAAAGACGATACTTACTGGGCATCGTCTTCATAATGTTTTTTTACTTCATTTGTTATGAGATTGCGTACCCAACCAGAAAGTGATCTACCATCTGAATTAGCTATTATATCAGCTTTTGTTTTTATCTCTTTTGGAAGTACAATCACAATTCTTGTATTGGTATCGCTAATTTGTCCTTGTGCCATTTTTTTTCTCCTTTCTATTCGAATTAATTGGTATAAGTTGATTATAAGTTGCTATAAGTCTTGTGTCAATTATTTAAAAAAACTGATACAAACCTGTTGACAAGTTGATAGCAACTTGCTATAATAATGACAATCAAAGGAAAGGAGGATGTGAATATGGATATTAATACATTTGATATTCTACTTGTCGATTTTGGCGAAGTAGAATTCTGTGGCGAACAAGCTGGTGTCAGACCTGCTATAGTTATTCAAAATGCAATGGGAAATAGGTTTAGTGATACAACTATAGTGATGCCGTTTACTACAAGAATCAAAAATATAGATCAGTCTACACATTCTCTTTTTGTCAAGGGAACTGGTGGACTAACAAGAAGTTCAATGTTACTTGGAGAATGTATTAGACAAGTATCAAAACAGAGAATAATAAAGAAGATTGGTTCAATTAGCGATAGGGCGACTAAATTGGAAGTTAAAAGAGTGTATGAATCAAACTTTGGGGAGGTGTAATGTATGTCATACATAATGATGACTGTTGAAGAGGTAAAAAAATATGCGAAAAAAGATGCAATTGTTCTTGTTGCAACACAGGATTTAACATCGCAAGATTGTAATGTTGATTTCGTAAAAAAGAAATTTGGAGAATGTACTGATATAATTGGATCTGCAAAAACTATTGCAAATATCTGTGATGAATTTGCCAATCAGCTTAGAGTATTTTCGGATACACAGAAAGATCCAATTAATTATGAGCCAGTTGGATACCTTAATACGATATTGTTTCGTTCGATGTCCAGAAAAACGGACACTCCATAAGGTATAAATAATACAGAACATATTTTCGATACAATATTGACATGTTCGAACAAGTGTTCTATAATAAGACAAGAAAACAGCCTAACCGATTGACATAAGGTATTGCGAGTACCTTAAACGGATAGGCTGCCGTACATAACGTGTATACGCTACAACTGTATTGTTACATATTTTCAAATAAATGTCAAATGACATTATCTTTTATTTATTTTTATCATTGTTGCGTATCGCACATAAATTCATTTACACATAATTCATTCATGGAGAATTAATAATGGGCTGTGGTGAAGCGGTTAACACCTCAGAATTTGACTCTGGTATTCGTGGGTTCAATCCCCACCAGCTTAGCTAAAATTAAATATAAGGGAGGTTGTATATGGTTGGATTATATTATTAAAAATAATAAACAGGTGTATATCCGACTGAGTAATAACGGAAAAGCTGAAACATGTAATGAAACCAATATGGGTAGGTTTACAGAGCAAAAAGCGAAGAATATTCTAAAGGCTTTACCCAAAACTCTGAAAAATCTGAATTTTCATGTTGAATGTATACCAGATATTAAAGTTGAGACACCTGTACAGAAAATTGTCAGAGAAGAGTCTAAACATGTGATCGAAAATACTGATTATCATCCATCAAGCAATGTGATGCAATGGATTGAAAAATTCGGCACATGTTATGACATATTTAAAGAAGCTAGAGACAGATATGAATACTTAGAGAAAGAATTAAGGATGTCTGATTCTAGTTTGATGGACATTTTACATAGTATTGAGCTTGAAACTTCAAAGGATTTGTATTCTGCTTGGATTCTATATAAGAAGATAAGGGAGAATAGAAGGAATAGGCGACAGCTCAAGGACGAAATGATGATTATACATAATATTCTGCGAGAGATCGATGAAACCAAGATCAATCGTGAACGGACAGAAAAGGCGATTGAAGGACTGTTCGATCGTAAATACAGATACAGGATTGTGGAGGAAAATGAAGATGACAATATGTAGAACATGCAATGTTCCAATGACAGAAGTGAGAAGATTTACATCGGAACGTAATGAGAAATTTCAGCGTTGTCCGAAGTGCTATGGTGAAACGAAGCACTTAAAGATTTTTGAGAGAGAATTATATATTGACAACTATTTACATAACAAAGGGGCAAAATGATGAACATTGATCAAATATTATTTATGTACTGCGACAACAATATGGCTAAGTTAAAGCGTATATGTCAACCAATGATTGTTAAAATTGGTGGCATATCCAACAAAGATTATGATGATTTTTATTCTATTGCACTTGATGTATTAAATGATACGGCACTTAGATATGAAGAAGACAAAGAATGCAATTTCGATAGCTTTTTGGCTAGTAATATTAAGCGTAAATTTAATACAGAGATTCGTGATCGAAATAGAGAGAAGAGAATACCTACAAAAATGGTGGATAGCATACATAATTTAATCACAGAAGATGGACTTACTCTTGAAGATATTATCCCATCTAATTTTGACACATACGAATCTGCGTGTGGAGATCATTTCGAAGGTACAAAAATTGAACGATATCTGAACAATTTGTCTAATATCCAAAGGGAAATAGTCCAATATCTTGTTCAAGGGTATGATGAGAAGGAGATAAGAGAATCATTACATATGAGTAAAAAAGATTACTCAAACAATTTGTCTGTAATACAGGCTTATGAAAATGTGAAAATATTAATGTAATTATATCAGGAGGAAGATATTTATGATGGCAGTAGGAAAAATTAGAGAAGAAAGTGTACCTATTATTAATTATCTTAATGAAGTGCGTGAAGGTGATGTAACTGATGACCAGAATGTACAAAGATATTTTTGTAGTGATAATGCTTTTATTAACGGAATTGGAGTTACAACATTAACAGGTGATTATCTTCCTCCAATTATTTTGGGAGAGATTCCATTACAGGATGGAATTGTGCAGAAGTATATAGTTGATGCAATGCAGAGGACTTCGGCATTGATGAAGATACGTTATGGTAATTATAAATTCACTTCATCAATTGAAAATGACGAGATCGAATACCAGACAAAAGTGCTTGATAAAAATGGAAAAGCTTTAAAGGATGAAGAGAACAACTTTATTTGGGAGAAGAAGTCTTTCCATTTAAAAGGACATACATTTGATGAATTACCAGATGAATTAAAAAAGAGATTTGATCGTTATCAGTTAAGAATAGTTACTCACCAGAATTGCACTATGGATGATATTAGTATGCTAATTCGCAGGTACAACACCCATAAGGCAATGAATTCAAGCCAAAAAGCATTGACTTGGATTCCTACATATGCTAGACAGGCAAAAAATATTGGAGAAGAAGGTTTCTTCAAAAATTCAATGACATATTCAGGTACAGATAGAAAAAATGGAAATTATATTCAATTGGTTTGCAATAGCGTAATGGCTCTTTTTCATATAGATGAATTTAAAAAAGATTCAAAATCAGCAAATGCTATGCTTGAAGAAAAAAGTAGCCATCAGGAATTTGAAACAGTAAGAAATATCCTTCAGAGAATGGAAAAATGTTGTGGTTCATCTTGTACAGATGTCTTTGTAAAGAAAGACATATCGACATGGGTAGTTGTGTTTGATAAGTTCAGTAGATTGAATTTGCCAGATTCTAAATTTGCTGAGTTTGTACAGGCTATTCCAACAAAATTACATAATGTCAAAGTAGGCGACTGGTCATACGATTTATTATACAAAGAACCAGGTACAACAGGTAAAAAACTTGTTGCTCAGAAAATTGATACATATACGGCATTAATGATGGATTATTTACATATTACAGAAGATCAGACAGAGAATAATTCAATAGACAATGTTGAGTTGTCAGAAGAAATTACGCCATTGCAGTTCATTAGAGAGAATATATCAGAGAGAGTATCAGAAGATAATGTGGATGATTATTATACTTTAATGGATGACTTCAAAAACTTAGATGGAGTAAATAAAGAATCCCCATTTTTTGATTACCATAATGAATTGGCATTTTTAGGTATGATTGCATATTCATTTAAAAGTGATAAAGATCTGGATGATTGGTTAGTTACATATACTAACAAAGATATTTCTTATAGTCATGATCAGGTGGTAAATTTGGATAATATGTTGGCTGATTTTAAAGAATTTGATAAGAAATTAACTCAAAAATTATCAGCATAGAAATGGAGAATACATGAAAGTACAAACAGAACATAGTGGTACGATAACATTTCGTCCAGAGGATTGTTATATAAACCGAAAATTGCTTATACAGATGATCAATCATAATAATAAGAAATCATTGGGAAGGGATAAGAATATGAATAAAAGGCAGCGTAAGAAATGGTTAAAGAAACATGGTAAATATGTTAATCCGAAGGAAACTTGGGATCTAAGCTACGCAATTGCAGAGTTTATCCTACCAAGATTAAAATATTTCAAAGAAGAATCATGTTGTTATCCTGGAACTGGTGATATGAATACACCTGAGAAATGGGATGCTGCCTTAGATAAAATGATTCATGCATTTGAACTAACACTGATGACAGATGATTATTATGGCGTTTGGGATATTAACACGCAGTCATATAAAGAGGTAAAACATCTCATCGATCAGAAACAAGCGGAAGTTGATGAAGGTTTGCAGTTGTTTGGAAAATGGTTTCAAGCATTATGGTGGTGATATTAATAGGGATTATACATATCATTACCTCACCTCTTATATCTAATACATATGCCAAATCTGGCAATTCTTTGTGTATGATTCCTGTTTAATATATATGAATAAAAGAGAATAAGTGAGTAGATGACTTGACTAAAGTTGTCTACCTAATGGGTTATAGCCAAATGGTCAAGGCAGTGGGGTTTGATCCCACGATTTGTAGGTTCGAATCCTACTAGCCCAGCTACAAGTTTTAAGATTTAAAACTGTATAATCTGTTTTTGCTCATGAGTGTGATGGTAGCACGACAGAAACGGCTGACACTGTAAGATATGGTTCGATTCCGTAATGAACAAATTGTATATATAGAAAGGAAGGAGAACAAAACATGGGAATTGCATGTAAACCAATTGGTACTTTTAAGGGTGGTCTTGTTAAGGTAGATAACAAGATTGCTAAAACAAAAGCAGAAAAGATTGCTAAGAAGAAAACAAAGAAGAATTAATGGAGGATGCGCACATGGCAAAGTTAGAAGGATATAACCGAGTAGCAGTTCTTAAATACGGATGTTGTGAATATTTCTTCGCAATGTATGATGACAGATATGATTATCATGTTGGAGACATGATCGTATTAAGCGGAGGCTCTACACCGGGCAAGATTGTAGAGATTTTAACTACTGATGAAGCAACGAAACGAATCAAGAAACCGATTACATCAGAAGTAATTGGAAAAGTTGATATTTCCGATTATGAGAGACGTGTCGAATGTAGAGAACAGAAAGCACAATTAAAGAAAGAATTGGATAAACGAAAGAAAGAAATTCAGCAGCGACTTGATGATGAATATTATGCAAGTAAAGATCTGGCGTATGCAGAGTTACTTGATAGATATAACAAATTATAGGAGGTCATCGTGGATAAATTAGTTGGTACATACAAACCACAAAAATTGTATTGCTATTCAAAACCGAATGTCATGGAAGGACATAAATATTCAGATGATGTGGCAATATGTTATGCAGATTCACTCAAAGATGCGATGAGTAAATTTAATAGGTGTTACGATTTGAGTTTGTTAGTGGGTAATGTCAAAGAAGTCAGATTCAATGATTTTGGTATATATATTGCCACAGATTACTAGAAAAATTCTCTTTCTTTGGAAAATTAGGAGGTTTACAGATGGAAATGTTAAAAGAATATTCAGAAAAATACGGATTAAAAGAAGTGGTAAATGATTATGGAGAGCATCGCCAGACACGAGAAAGAAGCATTGTATTTCCGAATGGATGGGTTGCTTCTATTGTAGAAAATAATGGTGTTGATACATATAAGCCAAACGGAGAACACATAAAAGAATTTAAGTCGGATAAGAACTATTCTGTTGCAATGTGTGATTACAATGGATACTTCGATTGGGATATTCTTAATAAATATGGAGCAATTGATGGATGTATTTACTGTGATGATGAACTTGAAATATTAGTTGCCTGTGAGACAATCAGAAGATTATAGGAGTGTGTGCTTTTCTTTGGATTGTGAGGTGAAATAAGACATGGATAATAACAAAGACTTTGATGAGCTTTTATGTTTACTGGATAAATATAAAGATAAAATCACAATAAAAGTTCACCATTATATTCAAGGAAATATTGATAGTGGAATTATAGGACATAGGAGTGATTGTCCTGATTATGAAGACATAGAAGAAGTCAGTAAAGATAAAGATGGGAATATTGAATTATCAATTTGTGTAATGGATTGAATCCGAATAAAGTTCGATTTCATAGGGGTTGGAGGTGAATATAAATGGCATGTGATTATTGTGCGTACCGTTATTCTTATGATTGTGATGATGGTTGGAATCGCCATAAAAATTGTAAAAGTTTTAAGTTAGATTGGGATAGTTTATCTGAGAGAGATAAGAAAACCATTCAGAAAATTTTGGATAGAAGAGGAGACTAAGTTATGGAACAGATTCAGGAAAATGAACAGTGGAAATTGAATGGCAACTGTAAAAAATGTAGAAGAAATAATTATTGTTCAAAACCATGTACTCGTCACAATAGGCAAATAAGAGCAGAGCTTAAAGGTCTTGTTGCTGATACAATGAATAAAATGACAGGTAGAGTGATGAGAGAAGCTATTGATAAGACGGTAAATGGAATTTGGTAGAGAACAAAAGCCAAGTAAAACTTCGTTTCCTTTTGATTATAAACGGAGAATATAGCAGTAGAAACAATTAACAAAAAATAAATATAAGAAAGAAGAGGTACAAAACATGGATGGATTTATGATATTTAAGAAGGCTTTACAGAAGCACTTCGATGAAATGCAGAAAGAGGCAACACATTTATTTGAGGTAAATGTAGATAAGGATGAATTATGGAATACATATCTTGATAGCTTCCCTGCTGGTACAAATGAGATTTTCAGAGAGCGCAGAGAGCATGATTGTAGTTGTTGTAGACAGTTTATTAAGAATATTGGTTCTGCTGTCACTATCAAGAATAACCAGATTCATACGATTTGGGAACTGAATCTTGGTGATACAACATATCAGCCAGTATGTGATGCACTTGATGCTTTTGTAAAAGCTCATACGGTTACAGATATTTATACAACTAAGTTCCCTAAGATTGGTACAGATTTTAACTTTGAGAAAATCAATGGAAAATCTCATCAGTGGGATCATTTCTTTTTAGAGCTTCCAAGCAAGTTTGTAAATAGAAGTAGTCGTTCTAATGAGGAAGTTAAAGGACAGTTCAGAGATACAAGAAACGTATTTAAGCGTTCTCTTGATGAAATTACTATGGATGCACTTGATACAATTCTTGAACTTATCAACTCAAATACACTTTACAAAGGTGAAGAGTGGAAAGGTGTACTAACAGAGTTCAAGAAGTATAAGAAGGAATATGATAAGCTGACTTCTGATACTGAAAAGGATTTATATGCTTGGGAGAAGTCGGTAACAGCAGGTATGGCTATCGGTAGAATTAGAAATCATTCTATTGGAACACTTCTTATTAATGTAAGTGAGGATATGGATCTTGACACAGCAGTTA